>ERZ780207.59-NODE-59-length-137189-cov-6.813088_pt1 | contig 137189 bp, 134 predicted proteins | sample MGYA00510977_ERZ780207 | MGnify/ENA primary metagenome ERZ780207 (study PRJEB29588, sample SAMEA2151383) | human gut metagenome | biome: human gut; feature: human-associated habitat; material: faeces | place: Denmark | collected 2008/2010 ...
GCAAGATCGGCGGCTACATCGCCGAGCTGATTCCCGACGGTGCGACCCTCCAGATCGGCGTGGGCGGCATCCCCAACGCCGTACTCGCGGCCCTGGGCGATCATAAACACCTGGGACTCCACACCGAAGCACTCACCGACGGGGTAGTACCCCTGATTCGGAGCGGTGTGATCGACAACTCGCAGAAGAAGGTGCTTCCGGGCAAGAACCTCGCGTCGCTGGCTCTCGGCTCGAAGCGGCTTTACGAATACATGGACTACAACGAAGACCTGATCATGAAGGACGTGGCATGGACGAACGACCCGTTCCGCATCCGCGAGAATCCGAAGGTCATGGCCATCAATTCGGCGCTGGAGGTCGATCTGACGGGCCAGATCTGCGCCGACTCGATCGGCACGATGATCTACTCGAGCGTAGGCGGACAACACGACTTCATGTACGGCGGCGCCCTCTCCGAAGGCGGTAAAACCTTCATCGCGCTCCCCTCGACCACCTCGAAGGGACACTCCAAGATCAAGGCCCTGCTGACGCCCGGCGCCGGCGTGGTGACCACCCGTTTCCAGACACAATACGTCGTCACGGAGTACGGTGCGGCCTACCTGCTGGGCAAAGGACTCGCCGAGCGTGCCCGCGCCCTGATCGACATTGCGCACCCCTCGGCCCGCGAAGAGTTGGAAAAAGCCGCCTGCGAACGCTTCGGCTATTCGTTCCTGCGGCTCAAATAGGCTCCTCGACTCCATGTGCAGGAATCGTTCGCGGACGCCTGTCCGCTCTGCGCGGAAGTGATTTTCTCGCAAGATCCATATATTATAAGGTATATCAAAAAACAGGACCCCTGCCGAAACCGGAATAACCGTGTATGCGGAATAACTAAAGACCGTCCCGCCTCCTTTTTCAGAGGATGGGACGGTCTTTTTTCCACACAAAATCCCCCTCTCGACCGATCTATCGGGGGGGGGTAAAATTTTATTGATTTTCGATAAATTTTTCTTGTTTTTCACAAATATACTTTCTATCTTTATCGTAACAAACGATAAGAACGGACGCAGTGCCTGCAAGCGTTTCCAAAAGTCGAGGAATTACATAACGCCGGCACAGGAAACACCCCGCAGAACCCTTCGGTTTCGACCGGCAGGAACACTTCACGGATCAACAGGAAATACGCCGAAACAAAAACAGCGAACAAAATCAACGACCATAAAAAAACGGGATCACTCCCTCTCGATATGATTGTACTCGAAAACATCAACAAGACCTACCACAACGGCGCTCCGCTGCATGTACTCAAGGGTATCGACCTCGAAATCGAAAAGGGCGAGCTGGTTTCGATCATGGGGGCCTCGGGATCGGGCAAATCGACCCTGCTGAACATCCTCGGGATCCTGGACGACTACGACACGGGCGAATATTTCCTGAACGGGCGCCTGATCAAGCACCTGAGCGAGACGCAGGCCGCTGCCGCCCGCAACAACATGATCGGCTATATTTTCCAGTCGTTCAACCTGATAAACTACAAGAACGCGGTCGAAAACGTCGCCCTTCCCCTCTACTACCAGGGCGTTTCGCGCCGCAAACGCAATGCCGAAGCCCTCGAATACCTCGACCGACTGGGGCTCCGCGACTGGGCCCACCACATGCCCAACGAAATGTCGGGCGGCCAGAAACAGCGCGTGGCCATCGCCCGGGCATTGATCAACAAGCCCCAGATCATCCTCGCCGACGAACCTACGGGCGCCCTGGACAGCAAAACCTCGCAGGAGGTAATGGACCTGCTGCGGCAGGTAAACGGGACGGGCATGACCATCATCTGCGTAACCCATGAACAGTCGATCGCCGACCAGACGGACAAGATCATCCACCTGAAGGACGGCGTGATCGGTTCGATCCAAAACCTCCGGCCATGAGAGAGTTGCTGTTGGAAATCTGGGCGTCGATCCGCCGCAACAAGCTGCGCACGTTCCTCACGGGCTTCTCGGTCGCATGGGGCATCTTCATGCTGGTCATCCTGCTCGGCTCGGGCAACGGACTGAAAAACGGCACGCTCTCCAATTTCGGATCGATGGCCGTCAATTCGGTCATCATCAACGGCGGCTGGACCTCGCAACCCTACAAGGGCTACGACAAGTGGCGGCGCATCAACATCACCAACCGCGACCTGGAGATCCTGCGCACCGAATTTCCCGAAGTAGATAAGGTTTCCGCCCGCGTACAAGGACCAGGACAATACAACCTCTCCCACGGACGCGACTTTCTGAACAATGCGGCCGTAGTCGGCAGCGACCCGGAATACCGCGAAATCATGAATGTCAGGGTGCTCGACGGACGCTTCCTGAACGATACCGACCTTCGGGAGCGGCGCAAGGTGATCGTCGTGGATAAAAACGTGCGGGATGTCCTGTTTCACGGTCAAAGTCCCGTCGGACAGCACCTCCTGGTCAACGGAACATCGTACAGCATCATCGGTGTTTTCGAGATGGACCAGTTCGGCTCCTACACATTCACCTTCATCCCGCTGACGACCGCCCAACTGCTCTTCAACCACAGCGATCCGAGCGTAGGACAGACCTATCTTTCGGTGAAAGACATCGACACCGATCAGAAGATGGCCGAATTCGAACAACGGCTCCGCAATCGTCTGGCTGCCGAACATACCTTCGCGCCCGACGACGAAAGCGCCGTCTGGATCTACAACCGCATGGAAGGTTACAAGAACATGATGCTCGTCTTCGGCGGCATCAACCTCTTCATCTGGATCATCGGTCTGGGGACGCTGCTCGCAGGCATCGTGGGCGTGAGCAACATCATGCTGGTAACGGTGCAGGAGCGCACCTTCGAATTCGGCATTCGCAAGGCTCTCGGAGCCAAACCCTCGTCGATCATCCGGCTGATCCTGACCGAATCGGTGATGATTACCGCCGCATTCGGCTATATCGGGATGGTGCTCGGCGTATTCGCCATGGAAGGAGTGAACAAGCTCATGACACAAACTCCGCCCGGTGAGGAGAACACGTTCAACATCTTCGTCAATCCGACGTTGAACCTCTCGGTAGCGGTAAGCGCGACGATCGTTCTGGTGCTGGCCGGACTTATCGCAGGTTACATCCCCTCCCGCCGGGCCGCCCGACTGAAGACCGTCGATGCCCTTCGACACAACAAATAACCGACACGAAAACCGCAGCGGCCGGGACAAAAGATAAAAGGAGCCGCAACAACTGGAAGCGAGAAACGGAAGAAAACGCAACGGCCGGGGACGACAAGCCGGGAAAAAGATAAGGAAACGCCCGCAACGCCGGTAAGGAACCACCCCGGCGTCAGAAGGACGACCAAAGTTCCCTCCCGAGGAGGGGATTCAGGGAAGGATAAAATTGGAACACGCGGCTCTGCCGCGAAACTACAACCAAAAGGAACGAAAAGAGCAACGAAAAACCGGGAACAAGACAAGGAGGCAGCCGAACTCCGAAGGACGGCCAAAGTCCCCTCCCGAGGAAGGGATTTAGAGGTAGGTAAAATCAATACGCGCGTTGTCGCGCAACTACGACCGACAGAAAAGAAGATACGAAAAAGATAACAGCAAGATAAGGAACCAGACTATGACAGGATTTTTCGATACGGATCGCTGGAACGAAATCTGGCAGACGATCTCCCGCAACCGCAGGCGCAGCATCATGACGGCGCTGGGTGTCTTCTGGGGTATCTTCATGCTGATCGTCCTGCTGGGTGCCGGCACGGGGCTGGGCCGCATGTTCCGCGCCCAACTGGGCGGTACGGCCACCAACGCCATTTTCATCATGTCCGACCGCACCTCCGTCCCATACGAAGGTATGCCTACGGGCCGTAGCTGGGAACTGGACTGGGACGACCTGGAAGCGCTCCGGAAACTGCCCCGCATCGAATACATCTCGGCCATTTGCTGGGGCAACCAACGCAACATGAGCCACCAAGACCACAAAGGCGAATTCGGACTGATGGGCTACTCGCCCGACATGCAGCAGATCGCCCCCCAACAGATTCTCATGGGGCGCTACCTGAACGAAGTCGATGAACTGCGCCAGCGCAAAGTCTGCGTAATCGGACTTCAGGTCTGGCGCGACCTCTTCCCCGGCGGAGAAGATCCTACGGGCAAAACGATCCAGATCGGCAGCTCCTACTTCACGGTCGTCGGCGTTACCAAACCCCTGGGAGGCATGATGGCCTTCAGCGACCCGGAGCGAACCGTCGTCATCCCGGCACTGCTCGTACAGCAAATGTACGGACTGGGACGGACGATCGACATGCTGGCACTCACCGGATATGCGGACGAACCGACCCAAGAGGTGATCCAGGAGTGCCGGCAAAGCATCGCCGCACGACACCTGATCGCTCCCGACGACAAGAAGGCGATCTATTTTCAGGACACCTCCGAGATGTTCGGAAAGATCACGGGGCTCTTCCGAGGCATCTCCCTGCTTACGTGGATCGTAGGTCTGGGCACGCTGCTCGCGGGCATCGTGGGCATCAGCAACATCATGCTGGTGCTGGTACGCGAACGCACGCAGGAGATCGGCATCCGCCGCGCCATCGGCGCTTCGCCCCTGACGATCCTTTCGCAAATCCTCTCCGAGAGCTTCATCCTCACTTTTATCGCGGGCATCTTCGGTTTCGGTGCGGGCGTAGGCGTTCTCTCCATCGCCGACAGTTTCTACGCGCGGGCCGCCCAGATGGACCAACACCTGCCCGATATTTCATGGCAGATCTCCTTCGGTATGGGAATGCTCGCGCTGGGGATCCTCGTCCTGGGCAGCCTGCTGGCAGGCATCATCCCTGCGACCCGGGCACTGCGGATCAAAGCCGTAGACGCGATCCGCGAAGAATAAACCCCGAAACTCGCAACAAACGCAAAAAACCGACATAATATGAAAAAGTTTCTGAAGATTTTCCTGGGCATCCTGTTCCTCGCGCTGCTCGTCGGCACGTTCGTCTTCCTCTGGAACAAAACCCGCCCCGTGAAGGTGGTTTACACCCTCGCAACCCCCGTGCATGACACGATCCGTCAGTACGTCATCGCCTCGGGCAAGGTCGAACCCCGCGACGAGGTGCTCATCAAGCCCCAGATCTCGGGTATCATTTCCGAGGTGCTCTGCAAGGCCGGCGACCGTGTAAAACAGGGCGACGTCATCGCTACGGTGAAGGTCATTCCCGAAATGGGAACCCTCAATGCCGCCGAATCCCGCGTGACGGTGGCCCGGCTCTCGCTCGACCAGACCCGCAAGGAGTTCGAACGCACCGAAGCCCTCTATGCCAAAGGCGTGGTATCGCAGGAGGAGTTCGAGAAGGGGCAGACCACCCTGCGCCAGGCCGAAGAGGAGTTCCAGAATGCCGAAGACAACCTGGAAATCGTCAAAACCGGTATTACCAACCGATACAAAGATTTAAGCAACACCCAGATACGCTCCACCATCACGGGTATGATCCTCGACGTACCGATCAAGGTCGGCAACTCGGTGATCCAGGCCAATACCTTCAACGACGGCACCACGATCGCCACGGTCGCCGACATGGGCGACATGCTCTTCCGGGGCAATGTCGATGAAACCGACATCGGCCGCCTGCACGCCGGCATGCCCGTCGTGCTGACCATCGGTGCCATGCAGGGTACCGTCCTCCAAGCCACGCTGGAGTACATTTCGCCCAAAGCCGCCGATGTGAACGGGATCATCATGTTCGAGGTGAAGGCCGCCGCCAAGATCCCGGAATCGGTCTTCGTCCGTGCAGGTTACAGCGCCAATGCCAGCATCGTGACCGACAGCCGCGAAGGTGTTCTCACACTGCCCGAAAGCACCATCCAGTTCGAAGAGGGCAAGCCCTGCGTCTATATCCTCACCAGTCCTGAGGAGAGCCCCGAACAAACCTTCGAGAAACGGGACGTAACGCTCGGTCTGTCGGACGGCGTGAACATCGAAATCGTATCCGGCGTCACCGAAACGGACAAAGTCCGCAACCTCCAACAACAGTCCATCTAAATCCCTGCCACCATGAAATTCGGAACTCTTTTCATCGCACTGCTGCTCGCGGGCAGCACGGCGCAGGCCCAAATTCCGACTCCGACATCCGAAGCAGGCCCTTGGAGCCTGGATGACTGCATCCGATACGCCCACGAACATAACATACAGATCCAGCAACAGGCGCTGCAAGTCGAACAGCGCTCCGTCGAACTCAACACCTCGCGCCACAGCCGCCTGCCCGACCTCGGTGCCAACCTCGGTACGAACTTCAGCTTCGGACGAAGCCTCATCAGCAACAACACCTACGCCGACAACAACCAGGTGTCGGGTTCGCTCGGTGTTTCGGCCTCGCTGCCGGTCTTCATGGGCGGACGCATCAACCACGAAATCGCAGCGGGCAAGCTGAGCCTGAAAGCCGCGGCCCAGGACCTGGACCGGATTCGTGAAGACGTATCGGTCAATATTATGTCGTATTACCTCGACGTGCTGGTCGCAAAGGAGTTGGTTGACGTCGCAGAGCAAGCGCTCGCCTTGAGCACACAACAGGTGGAACGCAGCCGGGAACAGGTACGAACGGGCAAAGTCGCCGAGTCGGTGCTTTACGAAAACGAAGCCCTGCTGGCGGCCGACGAATACAAACTAACCCAAAGCCGCAACGACCTCTCACTCTCCCTGCTGGCCCTGAGCCAGGCCCTGAACCGGACGAGTGCCGAAGGATTCGACATAGTCGCCCCGACTTTCGACAGCCTCACCGTGGAGTCGATGCGTCACCTGCGTAACCCGGCCGAAGTGCTCTCCTACGCCCTGGACAACCGTCCCCGCATACAGGCCGAGCGCTTCCGCCTCGAGCAGGCTCTCCGGGCGGTGCGGATGTCCCGTGCGGCTTACTACCCCCAGATCACGCTGACAGGAGGATACGGCACCAACGTCTATCACTCGTTCGCTACGGGTGCGGTAAATCCCGCTTTCGGACGCCAGTTCCGCAACAACAGCACCGAATACGTAGGGGTGGCGATCAACATCCCCATCTTCAACCGCATGGCGACCCGCAACAGCGTGCGAACGGCCAAACTGGGCGTACGGAGCCAGCAGCTCGTCCTGACCGAAGCCGAGCAGACCCTGCAAAAAGAGATCGAAACGGCCTACTACCAGGCCGATGCCGCCCTGTTGAAATACCGTTCGGCGGAAAAAGCGCTCAATTCCGCACAGGTCGCCTTCAGGTACGAAGCCGAGAAATACGCTGCGGGCCGCTCGACGACCTTCGACTACAACGACGCCAAGACCCGCATGCAGAAGGCCGAATCCGACCAGATCCAGGCCAAATACGAATTCATATTCCGCACCAAGATCCTCGATTTCTACGCGGGTTTCCCCCTGACGCTTTAAGCGCGGTAAACGGAACCCGAAGACTCCGACCGCAAGCAGTACAAGAGAGAAGCTCCCGGAAACGCAAATCGTTTCCGGGAGCTTCTCTTGTCGATGTAGATTCTCTCTCTGCAGATGTTTCCGGGCAACTCTTCTCCTGTCCCAAGCGGAAAAGAGAGGCAATCCGGCGGATTCGTTCCGCAGCCTTACTCCGCGATCGAAAGATCGGCGAAGGAGAAAACTTCGGTCGAAACCTCGCCCAGCGGACCGCTCTTGGCATTGACCCCCACCTGTACTTTGACGAAGTCGATGTACTTCAGTTCGACAGGCGTTCCGTCGGGCTGCATGGCATTGGCGATTCGGAATCCGTTGCTCTGTCCCTTTCCGTCCATTGCATCGCCGCCCGCAAGACAGTCGCTTCCGTAATTGTCGGCATAACCCCACTCGTAAGGGCGGTTGATCCAAAACCCTCTGTCATCGACCATATTCCGAGATTCGAGCAGCGTACCGCGCAACGTATAAGTATCGGCGGCCCAAGCCGGATAATAGAAATCCTGGTCGTGAAACTCACCCCTGTATTCGACCGTGCCGCTGCGACCTTCCGAATCGGTCCACTGCACGTCCATCCCCCTTCCGGCAGGGCGGTAATAAGTCACGGCATAACCGGAAACAGTCCCTTCCTTACCCGTTTCGCTGCCCCGCAACTCGTACCACTCGTCATCGGGCTCACCGTTGCCGTTCACGTCCTGCATGACCCACACCACGCCCGGCTCCGAGCTGGTGTCGAATGCATTCCCCTCAATGGAAAAATCATAGCCGCTTTCCATTCGGGCGATACTGTGGTCGAACCCGACGATCAGATAACCGCCGAATCCCCCGAGCGAAACATAACTCCGCGCCTCCAGCCTCCCGGCTGCATAAGCCACGGCATCTTCATGGGTACGCTCGTTGCCCGTATATCCGGCTTCGGTCTTTTCGCCGACCAACTGCCAGGGAGCGGGCAGAAATTCGTAAACCGCATGCTGGAAACGACTGCTCGCCACACTCGCCGGGCGTCGGCGCTGCTCCTCGTCCGCAAAGGCATGAACGACGATCTCGGCAGACAGCGTAGCAACCCCTCGGACGATGTTTCGCGTAAGACGCTCGGAAGCATCGCCGCCTTCGGTCACATCGACCCGAACGGTATAGTCGCCCGGCCCGTCGGGTGTAAACTTAAACACGGCACCCGTTTCGGCTACGACCGGTTCCCCATCAACCGACCAGACGAACTGCGGATCGGCGATATAAGCCAGCGACGGCGCAAGATAGACCGCACGGCCGACGAACGTGCTCCGATCGGTCGTTTTGCAGTAATGAGAGAGCTTTTCGAAGCGGACCTCCGAAGGCATCTTCTCCACGACCTCCACGACAAATTCCTTGAAGGAGGTTCCGTCGTCGTTCGATGCCTCGATACGGATCGGGTAGCTCCCCACCGCCTCTTCCCGGAAGGTATAGCTCATCTGCGTAGAAACGACCTCGCCGGCACAGAGCCATCGGCAGCGGAAGTCCTCCTGGTCCGAATGCTGAATATCGGGAGTGAAGGTATATTCGACACCCGGCAGAACCTTGAGCCCCTCGGCAGGCAGTGCAAGCGAAATGACGGGCGGAGTAAGCTCCAGCACATCCACCCGCAGCTCCGCTTCGGCTTTTCCGGCAGCCGTTTCGACACGGAACGTGATATACACTTCCCCCAGTTCGGTAAAGACGGCCGTATAGGTCGGTTCGGAACCTGCCAGCTTGCCATCGACGATCCATGAGTAAGTAGCTCCCTCGGCATACTCCACCGTCGGAGCGATGGTCAGCTCCCGGCCCATCTTGACGGTATAAACCCCCGACTCGCTGTCGAGCGTAATGACGGGAGCATGATCCCGGTCGTCCAAAATCACTTCGTCCTTGTTGCAGGCGGTCGTCAGCAGCGCCGCAAACACCGCCCAAAACGGGAAATATCTTTTCGAAAAAAACCACATAGCACGTTACATATATTCGCGTTTACGGCACGCGGCAGAGCGGAAACCCGCCCTGCCGACGCACACAAAAACGATTTATCTTCAAAAGTCGTCGCCTCCGCCCGGTGCAGTCCGTCACGGACTTTTCCGCAAGTCGGAAACGATCGCCGAAATCGGTCCGGAAACTCTCCGGAAAAACATTACAGCTCGATCGTAATGTCATCCAGAGCATAATAGGCCGGCATCGAGAAGCCATAGCCGTTATCGGGGCCGCCCGTCATATTGAAACGAACCTTCGCCACCTTGCCCAGCGAAGAGAGGTCCCATTTGGTCCACTCCTTAATCAGCTTGTCCTTCGATGCGAAAGTCATCGTCACGGTGCCGGTCTCCTTACCTGCGGCATCGTAGCCCGTAGCATGAATCAGTACATCCTGGCCCTCTTCAAGCGCAGGTGCGAGAGCATTGCCCTTGGCTGCCACACTCAGGAAATAACAGGTCGAATTGATATAGCAGCTCTGGATCGTACGCGCCACACCATCGGCGAAAGCGAAAATAGGACGGCTGTCGCCATAGTCGGGATGCGCCTCGTCGTAGTTACCGTAACCGATAAGGAAATTATCCGATCCGTCGTGGCCGCCGCCCGTAGTAGCATCCTCGTTCCGGGCATTGTATAGGTAAAGGTCAAGCTCGTAGGTGTTGAACTTCTCGATATCCTTGGAGTTGTAGGACGATACCATAAACGGGTATCCCCAACCTTCGGGACAGGGCGAAGTCAGCTGCGTGGTCTGATCGGTCCAGGTGTACGCCTTATCTTCGTAAACTACGGACATCGCCTTACCGCCGTTATAGTTCGCCACCACCAGCGGCGACCAGTCGTCGCCCTCGAAAGTGATCGTATAGGTCTGGGGTCCTTCGTCCGGCCCGTCGTCGTCCTTCGAACATCCGACGAAAGTTACCGCAGCCGCAGCCAGCAAAGCCAAAAATACTCTTTTTTTCATAATCTTTTATTATTTAATAAATTGTATGTTTCCTCCTGTACGAAAGATCGCCGCAAAGCATACGCTTCGGGGACTCATGGCAACACCGGGTCCGGAAAAATCGACTGAATGGGGAAATCGAGCAAACAGAGCAACCGACATTCGTGATTCCATCCCGTGACCCGCAGGTGTAAAATCTTCGTGCAAAGGCAGGTCTTCTGACTCATCCCGTCCGTCGCGCCTTCCCGGCTTCATGGCCAGTGGCAAAAGAGAGCGATCGAACTATTCCCCGAAAGGAAACAGGACTTACAGCAGCGAGCACTGTTCCGGATTCGCACCGGATTCCCTATTACTCCGCACGCTTCGAAAAAACATACGGATACCTTTTGCGGGTGCAAATATACGAATAATATTTAATTCGAAAACTCAAAAAAACACGACGACCTCTTGACTTCGCCTTTTCGTCAGCGTATATTTGCAGACGCGCCCTTCCCGTTTCCCGAAACGGGCGCCCATCCTTTCTCTATTTTTTCGATTTCCGCCTGTCGCCGGACTCTTCCGGACGGCAATGACACTGTTTCATCCGACTAAAAAACACACGACATGCCCCGAGGACGCAACAAAGCCCTGATCGCCCGACGCGACGAAATGCTCTGCCACCGCTATCACTACTGGACCGAAACGCAGCGTCTGCGCTTCGACGACACCCTGAAAATCCTCTCCGAAGAGGAATTCTTTCTCTCCGAGGAGCGCATCCTGACCATCCTCCGCGCCAACGGCGACACGCTCCGCGAACTCGCCGGCCGGCCTACTCCGAAAATGCGAAGAGAGCGCTTCCCGACAAGGCGCCATACACCCTCTCCCCGGAAATGATCCGACGGATACGCCCGTCCCTGGCAATAAGGATATTCGGCCCGTTCATTCCTGCGATCCGGCAAAAAGAGGCATCCGCACATCTCCATTCGGAAAAAACAGCTATTTTTGCAGCCGGAACAATCCCGGAACGAAACAAAATGGACTGGTTTACGGATCTTTTTACCCAACATTCGGCCATTCAAGCCGTCGTCGTGCTCTCGCTGATCTCGGTGTTCGGCATGATGCTGGGCAAAGTGCGTTTTTTCGGAATTTCGCTCGGCGTGACGTTCGTTTTCTTCATCGGCATCGCAGCGGGCCATTTCGGACTCTCGGTCGATCCTTCGATGCTGGCTTTCGCCGAAAGTTTCGGGCTCGTACTCTTCGTCTATGCATTGGGATTGCAGGTCGGCCCCGGTTTCTTCAGTTCGCTCCGCTCGGGCGGCATCCGGCTGGTTTCGCTCGCCACGCTCATCGTCCTGACAGGTTCGGCACTGGCCGTAGGGCTCGGCTATGCGACCCGTGTTCCCATGAGCGACATGGCAGGCATCCTGTGCGGCGCCACGACCAACACCCCGGCGCTCGGTGCGGCACAACAGATGCTCTCGCAGATGCAGTTGGACAGCAACAACGCCACGCTGGGCTGTGCATTGACCTACCCGCTGGGTGTCGTAGGCGTGATTCTGGGCATCATCGCCGTACGCAAACTCTTCGCCCGGCCCTCGGACATTCCGCAACCGGACGCCGAACATAAAAAGAATATCTTCATCGTCGAATTCAAGATTTCCAACCCCGGCGTCGTCGGTAAAAGCATCCGCGACGTCGCGGCATACAGCCACCACCATTTCGTCATCTCCCGCCTTTGGCGTGCCGGGCAGGTTTCGATTCCGACTTCGGACTCGACCCTCGAATCGGGTGATCTGGTACTGGTAATCACCTCGCCGGACGACGTGCAGGCACTGGAACTCCTCTTCGGCGAGCGGGTACAGAAAGACTGGAATACGCACGACATCGACTGGAACGCATTGGACAGCCAGCTCATCTCCCGGTCGATCATCGTCACCCGCCCCGAAATCAACGGCCGCAAACTCAGCTCGCTGCGTCTGCGAAACCTGTACGGCATCAACATCAGCCGGGTGCATCGTTCGGGCGTACAACTGCTCGCCACGCCCGATCTCACGCTGCAACTGGGCGACAGCCTGACGGTAGTGGGTGAAGCGCAGGCGATCGAAGGCGTCGAAAAAATCCTCGGCAATGCCGTCAAACAGCTCGACGAACCCAACCTGATTCCGGTTTTCATCGGTTTGCTCCTGGGCCTGCTGCTGGGAAGCATCCCTTTCGCGGTACCGGGTATCAGTCTCCCTGTCAAACTGGGACTCGCAGGCGGCCCGATCATCCTCGGCATCCTGATCGGGACCTTCGGCCCCCGCATCCACATCGTCACCTACACCACGTTGAGCGCCAACCTGATGCTCCGGGCATTGGGACTGTCGCTCTATCTGGCCTGCCTGGGGCTCGAAGCGGGCGCCCATTTCGTCGAAACGATCATGCGCCCCGAAGGAATGCTCTGGATCGGACTGGGATTCCTCCTCACGTTCGTCCCCATCGTTATCGTAGCCGCCCTGTCGCTGCGGTTCTTCAAACTCGATTTCGGACAGGTAGCCGGCATCATGTGCGGCAGCATGGCCAACCCGATGGCGCTGAACTATGCCAACGACTCGATCCCCGGCGATCATCCGGCCGTGGCGTACGCGACGGTCTATCCCGTATGCATGTTCCTGCGGGTCATCATCATTCAGATTCTGATCATGTGCTTTATTTAGCGGTCGCCGGACGGCAGACCGCCCTGCGTTCCGAAGAGGCGCAGCGAACGGAACCGGGGACTCAACGCCCGACATCCGGCAGCTCCGCCACACGGCGGATCTCGCCTTCGAAATTGGGGGTAAAGATCCCGCCGCCCACTCCTTCGGCGATCTCGCGCAGTGTCCAGAAGCGACCTCCGTCCAACTCGCCGCTCGGTACGACAGGCCCATCGTACACCGTCTTATAGACATAGACCAACTCCCGTTCGCGTTCCGACTCGAACAGGTAGGTCAGCACGTGCTGCGGCTCGAAATCCGTCACGCCGACCTCCTCGCGCACCTCGCGCCGCAGGGCAACGAGAGGCTCTTCCCCCCAATCCACATGGCCGCCTACGGCCGTATCCCACCGTCCGGGCTGGATATCCTTCCACGCCGGACGTTTTTGCAGGTAAAGCTCCCCACGGGAGTTGAACAGATGGAGGTGCACCACCGGATGCAACAGCATCGACCCGCCGTGGCACTCGCCCCGCGTGGCCCGGCCGACGACACGTCCGGCAGCATCGACCACCGGGAACAGCTCTTCCCGATTATCCGCGCATTTCATTTTCCGACAATATTCTATGAGTTTTATTCCGACCGTAAAGACTGCAATAGACGGAGAACATGACGAAGCCCAGCAGGGCCATCGCCGCACCGGGCAGGGCGGCATATTGAGGCCCCAGGCCGAAACTGATCGGCAGACCGCCGAAGTAGGCACCCAAAGCGTTACCGAGGTTGAACGCGATCTGGATCGACGCGGCGCCGAGCATCTCCCCGCCCGGCGCATTCTCCAAAATAAGCAGTTGCTGGGGCGATGAAACCCCGAAGAGCGAAGCCGTCGTCAGGAACATCAGCGGAATCACGAGCCAGTCGATCCGAGCCGCGAAGAAGATCCCTACGAGCAACAGACAGATCATCCCCTGAATAAAGCGGGCGACCCGTTCGGGAGAGAAGCGGTCCGACAGATGCCCGCCCGCGAGATTACCCACCAGCATTCCCAGCCCCGCGACCATCATCACGGCTGTCATCGCCTGCCCGGGGATGCCCGCCACACGCGTCATGGTCGGAGTCACGTAGCTGTACCAGCAGAAAACACCTCCATTGGCCAGCAGCGTAGCCAACAGAATCAGCCAGGGAGCCCGCGAACCGAGGAACCGGAATTGCCCCTTCAATCCCGTATCGGGCAGCGCCGGCAGGGCAGGCACCCAGCGGGCGATCAGCAGCAGAGCCATAATTCCCCACAGCCCGACCATCCCGAAAGCCAGCCGCCACGAAAGATAGCTGCCCAAATAGGTACCCAACGGCACACAGAACAGGTTGGCGACAGTCATCCCGAGGATCATGATAGACACGGCCTGGGTTTTGTGTCCCGGATCGGCCACCCGCTCCGCAACGATCGAACCTACGCCGAAGAAAGCCCCGTGAGGCAGGCCCGACACGAACCGCATCGCCAAGAGCATCCAAAAGTCGGGCGCCAGCGAAGCGCAGACGTTACCCAGGACAATAAGAGCGGCAAGAGCGAGCAGAATCCCCTTCAACGCCCGCTTACGTGCGATGAGCACCGTCGCGGGAGCCCCGACGCAAACCCCGATGGCATAGGCCGAAATCAGGTCCCCGGCCCGGGGGATGGAAACGCCTAAATCCCTCGCCACATCGGGCAGAATCCCCATCATGACGAACTCGGCCATACCGAGAGCCAACGTGCCGAAAGCCAGGGCGATCAAACTCTTTTTCATAAATCGACTCTTTTTACCGACGGCTCCGCACTCCGGAGTACGGAATCTCTTTCGCAACTTTCGCATTCTTCGGACCGCTCCGCAGCTCGACAATACGGCGCGTCCGAAGCACGGTCTTTTGATTCGGAGAACAAAAATAGCGCATATCTTCCCCTCTTCCGCCTAAAACGAAAGAATTTCTCACCGACCTGACAAACCGGCCCTCCCGGATTCTCCCTAACGGGATGAATCCGGGAGGGCCGATTATATCCTATCCGAAAGCCCAAAGAGAGCCGTATGACTGAGATCAATACCCCAGCCAGTGAAGCCACTCGAGCGCTTCGGGCGTCAGCTTGTCATCGCGGTCCACCCAGGTTCCGGACTCGATGAGCAACTTTTTATACTCCTCGATACGGCGCGTGATCGGAAAATCGGGTCGCGGCAGCGCACTCTTCTCCGCACGCTCCGAAGGGCGAATCGTCCGGTCGAAAACCTCCCGAAGCGCCGGGCGCCGGTGTCCCTCCCACTTGAAATCTTCGAGAAAAAGAGCCTGCGTCTCCGGAATCTTATCCATCGGGAAAATCGAATAGACCGGCTGATTGCGGTAGGTAATGCCTTCGACCGTATTGTTGTCGATATAGTAGGTAGCCGCACCGCTTTGGATGGACATCAACCCCACCGGTTCGGGCGAATCGTCCTCCTGCATATAATAGATGGTCTGCACGTTACCGTCCACGTCGTTGCGATAGATCTTGTTATTGCGGAAATAGGCAGTAATCAGCTTGCCCGTCACCTGGTTGTAAGTCATCGTGTCGATCTCGCTCGACATAACCGGACGGCCGACGAATTCCGCTTTCTGGAGTTTGGAGTTTTCGGTATAGATCTTCATCACGTCCGAAGTGATCTGGTTGTCCTGATTCCAAAGCACGGGATCGATATAGAGCAGGATCATCGAGTCCGTGGAAACGGCCACCAGGGAATCGCAGACCGCCTGGAAGTCGTTGCGGAAGATCTTTACCCGGCGATACCCCTTGACCAACCGGTAGAGGGAATCTCCAGCAGGTGCAGCGATCGAATCCCCCCGCAAAGAGTCCGCTGCCGCAACCCCGGCCTTGAGCGAATCGAGCTGCATGGAATCGCGTCCCAGCGAATCCGCAGCAAGAGAGTCCCGGAACAAAGAATCCAACGCGGCAAAAGCCCTGGCCTCCCGCAGGGAGTCGGCGACCAGCGAATCGAGAGCCGACGCCGGAAGCTTGCCTTTCAGGATCGCCTTCCCGGTTTTGGCACGCCGCTTGGCCCAGATTTTCTCCATACGTTCGGCGCGGCGCTCCAGGTTCTTTCTGCGCAATGCCTCCTCCTTCTGTTTCGCAGCGTCGAGCTTGGCAGTAGCCCGAGCCTGACGTGCTTTGGCGATCTGCGCCAGCTTCTCCTTGCGGGCCGCTGCCGCCTGCGCCTTTTTCACGGACGCTATGCTGTCGGCCTGTGCCCGCAATTGAGCTTTCAAGCTGTCGGCCTGGGCTTTCCGCTCCCGCTTGGAAAGAATATGCACGGAAGAATCCGCAGGAAGCGATTTTGGACCGGCCTGCGCAAGGCTGTCGGAAAAAAGCGTATCCACCGCAGAAACGGCGGCCACGGAATCGGCAGGGGTCATTCCGCCCCCCACCCGATCAAGGCTGTCGGAAAGAAGCGTATCTATTGCTGGGGCGGCATCCAGAGAATCGCCCCCCGTTCCTCCTTTTTCAGCCGGAACAGCCGCTATGGGTTCTGCAGCGGAACCAGAACCGGCATCCGCAGTTTCGGACGAGGTTTCGACGGCTCCGGCCGCAGCCTGCGGAGCAGCGGCATCCGCCTGCGATCCATCCTGCGAGGCTTTTGGATCCGCAGCACTCGGTTTCGCAGCCAGTGAATCCACAGACGATCCCCCCTTAGAGCCGGCCAGAGAATCTGCCGCCTTTGCCTTCACCTTCGCCAACGAATCGGCACGTGCCTGCTCGCTCTTCGAGATCGTATAAAGAAACATCGAATCGGCACACATATAGAGCGAATCGCTCTGACTCGTATCGTAGCTGACCACCGAAGGTCGCTGCGTGAGCAGAGCATTGCCCGGCTCCTTCCAATATTCGCCGTAATCGCCGAAAGCGAGCACTTTGTGCTCGGCGTCGTCGATCTGGATATTCCGGAACAAAAGAGCATGCCCGGACTCCCGGTAATAGTCGAGGCTGTCGCTCCACAGCTCCTGCTTTTCGGTCATCACATACCCGTTGCGAGTCAGCACGTAAAGCTCGCGCGGCTTTTCGTAACGTCCCCGGTCGGCATAAATGTAATCGCCGCCTTCGTTCCAGATGTTGGTTCGCTCGAAGAAATGAGCCTGGTCGGTATCCGTATCGTACACCACCGAATCGCCCTTGAGTTCGTACTTGTCGTTGCGCATCTCGACACGATCCACACAGATAATCTGGTGCGTATCGGCATAATAGTAGCCCCGGTCGGATTCGAGGTGATTCTCGCGGTTGGTCAGCATACCGCCTCCGCTGAAAGTACCAATATTGTCCAGCGTATTGAACCGGAAATCATAAGTATAGAGCGTCGCATCCCCATCGACGACCTTCACCAGCGGAGCATAGACCCGCGCCTCGTTGATCTCACCGTTGTAGTCGGCCCGGTCGCCGTAAATGTATGTCTCTTTTTTATTGATCAGTACGTTGCCGAAGCACTCGATGCGCTTGTCGTTGTAGCGGATCGCGCTGTCGCAGGTAATGACCGCCCCGTTGTGCTGGGCCGCGAAATGCCCTACGAGCACTGTCGCGGTCGTATCGCCGTAAGGAATGGGATATCCCCGGTCGGCGACGAAATCGACCACCTTGTTCGACTCGGGGTCCTGGGCCGGAGCACCCGGAGCCGACGGGGTCTGAACACCCGCAACGGGAACGGCCAGCGGCCTGTTCCCCGCGAGGATCACACCTCCGGCGACACCTGCGACCAGCAGTGCGCACACTATTTTTCGCAATCCCTTCGGCATCGGACGATCTCTATTTTACCCAGTTCTTATTTTCGAACTCTCCGTCCCGAAATTCGGGATCGATATAAATGTACATGCCCTCGATCTTCTTGTCGAGCCACTCCTTGAACACTTTCTCGCGTTTGGCGTTCAGCGCCAGCTGTTCGACGCGAATATAGTCCTCGTCGAGCGAAACCTTGTGCGGAGGGATCACCTTCACGAGCTTGACGATCTTGCTGAGCTGGTTGCCCATCCAGTCTTCGGTCTGATAGGCGTCGGAAATTTCGCCCTCCTTAAGATTGCGCAGGGCATTGTAGTCGTCGAGGCTCTTGCCACCGGCCCGGCCGAAATCTTCTTTCATGAAGCGTGTTTCGGTATAACTTGCTTCCCACCTTTGAGTAAGTTCCAGCAAATCGTGGTTGGTCACCACGCCGCCGTTCATCTTCGAATTATCGTCGTCGGAAAACTTCCGGGCCGCCTCCTCGAAAGTAATCGAATCCTTACGGATCAGGTTTGCGATACTGTCCAGCATACGGGCCGGAGCCGCCAGCTCCTCGAGCGTATAGGAGGGTCGCAACACGATATGACGCGCATGGTACATACGCCCCTTCTGGTCGATCAACTGAATCAGGTGATAACCGTATTGCGTTTCGACGACCTCGGAAACCTGTCCCGGCTTCAGATCGGCCAATGCGTCCGCAAACTGCCGCACGAACCCGTCCAAAGGCTGGGGGTCCAGTTCGCCGCCACTGATGGCCGAACCGTCCATCGAATACATGCGGGCCATGATGTCGAAACGGGTCTGCCCCTTGATGATGCGCTCGCGCATATCCAGCAACCGCTCCTTGGTGCGCTGCTTGGCCTCCTTGATCGACGCCGGGAAACGGGTGATCTGGGCATAAACGTACTGTTCGGGGATAGTCGGCAGACTGTCCGGATCGGTCTTCTTGTAGTAACGCTCCACCTCGCCGGGAATCACCTTGATTTTCCCTACTACGGAACTCTGCATAGCCTGGGCGTATGCCTGCTCCTCGTAACGCTGACGCAGCATTTCGCGCACGTTGAAGATCGGCATATGCTGTTTGGTTTCGAGCGCGGCGATAGAACCCGCATCGTCGATGAGCGCCTGCAAATGGGCTTCCACCCGCTGTGCGATGCCCGAATAGCTGACATCCACCGAATCGATGAGCGCCTGATTGAACAGCAGCTTCTGCATCAGCAGTTGTTCGAGCGCTTCGTCGTGGGGATCGCGGTCCGAAGTGTAACCCTGCTGGCGGCGCTGTTCCACCAGCTCGCCCGCATATTCGTCCACCTCCGACCAAAGGATCGACGATCCGCCGACGACGGCCACCACGCGGTCCAGCATCACCTGCCGCTTCTGGGCGGCCCCTGCAAAAATCGCCAGCACCAACGCTGCGCAAAACAGAATCTTCTTGCTCATCAGTTCTCTATTTTTTCTTCTTCATGGATCTTCACTCTCCCCTCCTCGACCGCTTTTCGGTAAACCTCCTCGTCGTAGGCCCGAATGATCTCGTTCTGCCGCTGGTTGTAGAGGATGCGGCACACGATCGCCTCGCTGCGCTCCAGCGGTTCGGGATCGCCCGGACGAAGCACGTCGCTTATTTCGAAATAATAGCGCGAATGACCGTCGCTCATCTCCTGTACGGCCCGCGAGGAAAGCAGGGCGTCGTAACTCTGGTTGCGCAATGTGGGCAGATAGCCCAGAAACTCGGAGAAGGTCACCCACGAAGAGGAGAAATCGTTCAGTACGAAATTGTTCTTGGTACAGATGTCGGCGAACTCTTGCTGCCGGGATGAGCCGGGCTGCGTCATCAACTTGCGCAGCTTCGGCGCCTGCCGGTTGTTGGCGTCGAAGCGAACGATCCGCCCCTTGACCAGGGTTTGATTGACCTTGAAATCCGACGCGTGTTCACGGTGATAGGCAGCAATCTGATCGGCGGTAACGAGCGTATCGATGCGCTCCTCGATCAGATGCTGGTCGAACTTACGGATCAACAACGCCTGGCGGTACTCCTCGACCAGCGAATCGATGTCCTGCTCGGCATCGGAGAAAAGTTCTTCGGCCTCGTGCAATTTAAGCTGTTTGTGCACCCACTTTTCGACATAACGGTTTACGAAAGCCACACTGTCCTCGCCGACCACTCCCTTCGGAATCGCAGCCTTAACCTCGCGCGCGTACAATTTTCTACCGGCAGCCTCGGCCAACACGACCCGACCTCCGCCCCAATAGCGGGGCACTTCCTGGCACCCTACCGCAAGTATGAGCAGCAGAACAGCTCCTATTTTGGCACAAAAACTCATAACTACAAGGGACAAAGATAATGAAAGCCGAGAGCCTAACCAAATTTATTTGAGTTAAGCCGAGGCGCATCCTATCGTCTAAAAAAGATACTTTTCACCCGAACCTAACGTACCGCGTATCCCGAATATTACATTACGCCCTAATTTATCGTATCGAAAAAACCGGATGCTCCGGTGCAGATAATCCGGGGAAAACTGGCACAGACAATACTTCTGCATGATACCCGCCGACGATCCCGCTCCTGCGGTACGCCGTAAAATAGCCCCCGACCGTCACAACAGGTTACCGGATCGTATTTTTATCCAACTTTTTCGCCCGGGCCAGCAAACGGTAGATCATATAGCCCGATGCGGCGAAAAGCACGAGCGCAACGACGTAAACGATCGTATAAAGTGTATCGCTGCCGATAACCGAACGTATCGTGGCCCCGTCCAGTCCGACCATAATCAACAGGAAAGCCGCGCCGTTGTTCATGGCATGGAGCAGAACGACCGAAAAGATCGAATTGGTCTCGATGTAGATGAAACCCAGGATCAGGCCCATCACGAAAGCATTGACCGCCAGCGCCGGATGTCCGTGCAACACGGCGAAGAACGCCGACGAGAGGAACAAAGCCGCTACGACGCCGTACTTGGCCCGCACCGACTCGAGAATGATGCCCCGACAGAGGAACTCTTCCAACAGAGGAGCCATAACCACCAGCGTAATGATCGCCCAGAAGCCCCGGCCGTAAACTGCGGACGAAGGCGTCGGAAGCAGCTCCACCACCGGTTCGATAACGATACCGGCTGCCAGCATCATCACCAGTCCCCAGAGCAGCAGAACCGGATTGAGCCCCCGCGCCGAAAAGCGCAGCGTCTTGCGCGTTCCGTGCCGCAAGCGGCGATATAACAGCGTGAAAAGAATCATTAGTCCCATCGTCACCATGTAGGTGAAAGCCGTAAAACGCGCCAGAGCATCCTGTTGTTCGGGCGTCGGAGCGACGTTGCCGCGCAGCAAGTCCCAGTCCGGAAAATCGAACCCGGCGAAGCGGGCGGCAAGCAGCCCGACGAATTGCAGCAAATACCAGATTCCTACCAGAGCCAGCAGGTCGATAAGAGTCGGAAATCGGTATTTATGAGTTGGTTGCGGCGTTTGCCTCCGATCGGATGTTCCGGGAGTATCCCCAACAGGAGCTTGCGGACGGCCATCGGACGGAGTCGTGGAATCGGTATGTGCCATAGCTTCTATGTTTTATCTTCGTTATAAAGACCTGTTTTACGCTTCGAAGATAGGCATTTTTCGGGATCGTTATGGTTTTTCCCGATAAAATTCGTATTTTTGGCCGATTATAACCCGTTAAAATCAGCAAACATGGCAAAGGTCATCGCATTGGCCAATCAGAAAGGCGGCGTGGGCAAGACGACCACAGCCATCAACCTCTCGGCGTCACTCGCGCTGCTGGGCAAGAAAGTTCTCCTGCTGGATGCCGATCCGCAGGCCAACGCTACGTCGGGACTGGGCTTCGACATCAACCTGGAGGGCATTTACGAGTGCATCACCGGAGCAAAGACGGCGGCCGACGTAATCCTCCAAAGCCCGGACGTAAAGAACCTCTGGCTGCTCCCCTCGTCGATCGACCTGGTGGCCGCCGACACCGAGCTACCCAAGATGGAGAACGGACACCACGTGATCCGCCGTATCGTGGAGAGCGTGCGCGACCGCTACGACTATATCCTGATCGACTGCTCCCCCTCGCTAGGCTATACGACGGTGAACATCCTCACGGCCGCAGACACGGTGCTGATTCCCGTACAGTGCGAATACCTCGCGCTCGAGGGGCTCTCGAAGCTGCTCAACACCATCCGCATCGTCAAGAACGGACTGAACCCGGCGCTCGAAATCGAAGGCTTCGTGCTGACGATGTACATGCGCAACCGCCTCAACAACCAGGTGGTGAACGAGGTTCGCAACCATTTCGGAGAGCTGGCCTTCGACACAATAATTCAACGCAATATCCGTTTAGGAGAAGCCCCCTCGCACGGAAAACCCGTCATCCTGTACGATGCTTCCGCCGTCGGGTCGGCCAATTACCTCACGTTGGCCAAGGAGCTTCTGAAACGCAACCGCAAAAGCAATCAAAAAGCAAAATAGCATTATGAAACAGAAGGGATTAGGGCGCGGCCTGGACGCCATTTTCGGGAGCGAACACCTGGATGCCAGGCTCAAACCGATGACCGAAATGGCGGAGATTTCCGTTTCGGCGATCTTCCCCAACCCCACGCAGCCGCGCACGGAGTTCGATGAAGAGGCACTCGAAGAGCTGGCCGACTCGATCCGCACGCTGGGCGTAATCCAGCCCATCACGGTCAAACGCACCGACGACGGACGCTACCTGATTATCAGCGGCGAACGCCGCTGGCGGGCCGCCCGCAAAGCCGGACTGGAGTCCCTGCCCGCCTATATCCGCGAAGTGGACGACGAGAACCTGCATGCCATGGCCCTGGTGGAGAACATCCAGCGCGAAGACCTCAACGCCATCGAAATCGCCCTGGGAATGCAGCGGCTGATCGACGAATGCAACCTCACGCAAGAGGCGCTCTCGGAAAAGGTCGGCAAGAAACGCTCGACCGTGTCGAACTACATGCGTCTCTTGAAACTGCCCAACGAAGTACAACTCGCCCTCAAGGAGGGGCTTATCTCGATGGGACACGCCAAAGCGATCGCCGGAGCTCCCGAAGAGTTGCAACTGCGCCTGCTCAAAAAGTGCATCCGCAAGGGACTCTCCGTGCGCCAAATAGAGGAACTGGTCCGCGCACTGACCGACCCTACGGCAAAACCCACAGCTCCGGCCGAAGACGAGGAGTATCCCGAATCGTATGCGCGGCTGGTGGAACAGCTCGAAAAATTCTTCTCGCAGGAGATCAGCATCAAACGCTCGAAAAACGGCGGCGGCCGCATCGTGATCGACTTCTCTGACGACCGGGATATCGAACGCTTCATCGAAAAATTCGAGAAAAGAGGCGCTTCCGCCGAAATCCGCAACAAATAGATGAAACATACCCGGGGATATATCCGTCTTTTGATGCTTTTCGCCTTTCTCGCATTATGCAGAGCCGGCGAAGCATCGGCCCAAGTTCCGTTGGACCGTTATCGCAGCGCGAAAACTTTCGTGCGCAGCGGTCTGATGCCCAAACCGGACAGTTTGGCCAAAGACCCTCTTACGGACTCCCTGCTACTGATACGGGTGGACTCCATGCTCCGGGACAGCACCTTGCGCGATTCGCTGCTGCGTTCGGGCATCGATTCGTTGCGGCTCCGGGATTCGCTGGCCGCGAGACTGCGTCCGCAATTCGTCCCCGACTCGGCCCTGCTTCTGAAAACCGACTCCCTGCCCGCATCGCTCGGAGCACCCGATTCGCTCGCAGGCAGAAGAGACCTCCGCCCCCGGCGCGATACCATTTCGCTGTCGGGCGTAAGTTGGATCTCGCTGGTAGCGCCCGGTTTCGGACAGATCTACAACAAGCAATATTGGAAGCTGCCGATCCTCTACGGAACGGTCGGTGCGGGACTGACCCTCTTCTTCCACGAAAACAACACCTACAAACCTCTCAAACGACAATACAACGCCCTGCTGGAAAACGGTACGGCCCGCACGGAGGAGTTGGACGACGTACAGTCCCGTATGATCCGCAGCAATACGCGCAGGCAGATCTATCTCGGGCTTACGGTCGCCTCCTACCTTTACTTCCTGGGCGATGCGGCGGTCAACTACCGCTACGACGCCTCCCCCGTAAAGAAAGCCACGACACTGGCCACGATCTTCCCCGGTGCCGGACAAGTCTATAACAAAAGTTACTGGAAACTGCCTTTCGTCGTAGGCGGACTGGCAACCACGATCTATACCATCGACTGGAACAATCGCGGCTACAAGCGTTTCAAGAAAGCCTACTCCGATCGTAGCGCCTACGACAAAGCCCTGGAAGAGCACCAGAAAGACCCGGAGCACCATCCCGACCCGCCTGTAGCCAAGGGCGAATTCGGTACTAAGTACTCAGCGGAATTTCTCAAAAACCTCAAGGACAATTACCGCCGCAACCGCGACTTATGTATCATCATCACTGCCGGACTTTACGTGCTGCAAATCATCGACGCCCATGTGGACGCTCATCTGAAAAGTTACGACATTTCGGACGATTTAAGCGTAGAGTTCACGCCGGCGGTGAATTACGTCTATTCCCCGACCGTCGGCGGACACCGCCCGACTTTCGGATTCAACTTCAACCTGAATTTCTGATTCCATCATGAGAAAGATCCTCGCCTGCACCCTCTTTCTTTCGATCCTCCTCGGCTGCGCGACCGCAACCGCCCAGAGCCGCAAAGAGCGCCGTGCCAAGAGAAAAGCCAAGACCGAAAAGCAGGCTTCGAAATCGACCCATACTCCCGTTTCGGTCAAACCGGAGAAAACAGTGACAGAAAAAACGACCGTACAGCAAACGGAGCCTTACTGTCCGGAACTGAATCGCAATCTCACCCCGGCCCAGATCGACTCGCTCGTGGCTCTCTGGCGGGAAAAGCAGACTCTGCAATCCTACGATACGTTTTTCAACGACTACATCGACATCGACAGCCTCGCTTCCTCGAGTGACACGACCCCCGATTCAGTCTATGCCAACCGCCTGCGGGCACTCGTATCACCGGTGCAACTCCCCTTCAATCCGATCGTCAAAAACTACATCCGCCGTTACGTCGATACCCGTTACGGGACAATCAACCGGGTGTTGAGCCTCTCACGCTACTATTTCCCGCTGATCGAGGAAGAGCTCATCAAGGCCGACCTGCCCGTCGAGCTGCGTGCCCTGCCGATCATCGAATCGGCTCTCTCGACCACGGCCACCTCTCCGATGGGTGCTGTCGGACTGTGGCAATTCATGCCCGCGACAGGCAAAAGTTACGGACTGGAGATCAATTCGTTCGTCGATGAACGTCGGGACCCGGTGCAAGCGACCCGCGCCGCCTGCCGTTATCTGAAGGACCTTTACAGCATCTACCACGACTGGACACTCGCCATCGCCGCCTACAACTGCGGCCCGGGCAACGTAAACAAAGCCCTGGCCCGCGCCGGCGGAGGGACGACCTTCTGGGACATCTACGAATACCTGCCCCGCGAAACTCGCGGGTATGTACCGGCCTTCGTCGGAGCCTCCTATGCCTATGCCTACCACCAGCAGCACGGTATCCAGAGCGAAAACCCGCCCATGCCGCTGGCGACCGATACGATCCGCGTCACCCGCCTGCTCCACCTGGGACAAGTAGCCTCGACACTCGACATTCCCATCGAAACTTTGCGGACACTCAATCCGCAATACAAAATGGACATCATCCCGGCTACGATCAAAAGCTACACGCTGGTACTCCCCCAGCACTACCTCTGCCAGTACATCGCCAGCGAAGAGGAGATTCACCGGAAGGACTCCACCTATCTGAAAGAGTACATCAATCCGGCCAACATCGAAAAGAAGAAACTCGCGGACGCCACCCCCGCATACACCACCTACACGGTCAAGCGAGGCGATACGCTGGGTGCGATCGCCCGCCGTTACAGAACCACTACGGCACAAATCATGAAGCTGAACAAGCTGAAAAACGCCAACAAGCTGCGGGAAGGCCAACGGCTCAGGATCCCGATCCGCCGATAATCTTCGTCCGATGAACACATCGACCGATACCATCGTCGCTCCCGCCACCGCTTCGGGCGGAGCCATCGCCGTCATCCGATTGAGCGGTCCCGAAGCCATCGCCTGCTGCGACCGCATCTTTCGGGGGCGCAAACCGCTGGCCGAAGCCGCCGGGCACACCCTGCACTACGGCGAAGTCATAGACGGGGACAGAACGATCGACGACGTAGTCGCGGCCATCTATCGTGCACCGCACTCCTACACGGGCGAAGATGCCGTCGAGCTATCGTGTCACGGATCGCCCTACATCGTCTCCGAAATCATCGCACTCCTGCTTCGCTCCGGCGCTCGTATGGCGCAACCGGGCGAATTTACCATTCGGGCCTTCCTCGCAGGCCGGATGGACCTCGCGCAGGCCGAAGCCGTCGCCGATCTGATCGCCTCCGATTCCCGGGCTTCGCACGCCATGGCCTCGACCCAGATGCGGGGCGGATATTCGGCGGCACTGGGTGCGTTGCGCGACGAACTGCTGCAACTGGCCTCGCTCCTCGAACTCGAACTCGACTTTTCGGAAGAAGACGTTCAATTCGCCGACCGTGCACGCCTGCGGGAGATGATGCACCGCATCGAAAGCGAAATCACCCGCCTGACGGACTCGTTCAGACTCGGCAACACCATCAAAAAAGGGGTGGCTGTCGCTATTGTCGGAGAACCCAACGTCGGCAAAAGCACCCTTCTGAACCGTCTGCTGGGCGAAGAGCGGGCCCTGGTATCCGACATCGCAGGCACCACACGCGACACGATCGAAGAGACGCTCAATATTGACGGCGTTCTGTTCCGCTTCATCGACACCGCCGGGCTGCACGATACCGCCGACCGCCTGGAACAGATGGGCATCGACCGCACGCAGGAGATGATCCGCCGCGCACAAATCGTACTTCAGGTCGTCGATGCGACCTGCCCGATACCTCCCGCCATACAGATTACGTCCGAACAGACTCGCTTGCTCATCGTCAATAAATGCGACAGCCCGGATGCACGTATCACCGAATCGAAGGTATCCTCCGGCTGCGGGATCGAATATAGAGTATCGTCGGCAAACCCCGACACTCTTTTCATCTCGGCAAAAACCGGCGAAGGAATCGAACGGCTCCTTGCCAGACTCCGCGCGACTTTCGACACCGGAAGCATCTACGACGGCGATCCCGTCATCTCGAACAGCCGCCATCTGGAGGCCCTGCGCCAAGCCCTCGACGCCCTGCACCGAGCCCTCACGGCCCTCGATGACGATCGTTCGGCCGACCTCTTAAGCGAAGACATCCGCCAGGTCATCCACCACCTGGGCACCATCACAGGCGAAATCACCAACGACGATATTCTCAGCCAAATATTCTCGAAATTCTGCATCGGGAAATGATACATCGCAATTAACCGCAACGAATTAGAATCAACTACAATGAAGTCGCTGAAATTCAGCGGCTTTTTTATTTATCCAAAATCCAGTTCATAGCGATTGGATAGTGTTGTTCGCCTTATTTTTCTACCGTATTTCTACCGCGAAACAAATTGGGGTTTGTCCTCGATGTCACAGTGACGCATTTGGCGACATGGGTGAACAATGGTTTACGTAGAGAGACAAAAAGGGAAATTATCCGAGCTGTAAAATGCTCATGTTTTACTAAAATATGGAGAATAGCAAAAATGGAAGTAAAAAGAATTTGTCAATGGTGTGGTAAACCTTTTATAGCTCAGAAAACCACCACCAATTATTGTAGTCCTCAATGTTCTAAACGAGGCTACAAACATCGAATGAAGGAGCGAAGAATGGAGCTCATTCAGAGTCAAGAATTGTTGGAGGTAAAGAAGATGCTGGAAAATCAAGAGTACTTTACCTTTTCACAAGCAGCTAAATTGATGGGAGTTTCTCGTCAGTACATCTACAAATTAGTCAAAGAGGATAAGTTGAGAGCAAGTCGGATTAGTTCACGAATGTCTTTTATTCGAAGAGCTGATATAGAACTTTTGCTTAAATCTAAACCTTATGAACGTGTGATGTCAAAAGTCGAATTTGATATTGCTGAATATTACACTGCTGAAGAAATTGCCCAAAAATACAAGGTCAACACCAAATGGGTATGGACTTATACACGGGAACATAATGTGCCAAAAGTAAAAATCCGTCAGTTCAACTATTACAGCAAAAAGCATATTGATGCTGCTTTTGCCAAATACAAGACAGATAATGATCTGACCGAATGGTACACTCCCGAAGAGATAGAACAAAAGTATGGTATGAGTCGGGTTGCCATCCGCTCCCATGTCTATCGCAACAACATCCTGTCCAAGAAAGAACACGGTCAGATATTCTACTCGAAGCTACATTTTGACCTATCCAAGCAGACTGCCGAAGATAATGCTTCGGAGTACTACACCGTGCAGGAAGCCATGAAGAAATACAATCTCACACGGGATTCTGTCTATGGCATTCTGCAGTTCCACGAAATCAAACGTGAGAAGAAAGGTCGTTTCGTGAGATTCCTGAAAGTGGAATTTGATCATGTAATGGGTGTCAGAAAATAAGCCTAAGTCTGAATTTAGGCAGACCAGAAAATGATTCTAAAAATGAGCATTGTCTGTGTCAAGTCATTACGGACATTTGCAGCAAATCAAGTATAAACTAATAATAATTGTAACCATGTTAGAATGTAAAACAGTAACATTGAGAACACGTCCTTTGAAAAACGGGATGCTTTCTTACTATCTGGATTATTATCCGGGCTATCGTGACCAAGAAACAATGAAAACCATCCGCCACGAAGGATTGAACATTTATATTTATGCCAATCCCAAGAATGAGCGCGAACGTAACTTCAATGCCACTATGTCTGAAAAGGCAGAAGCCATCCGATGTCGACGCTTTGAATCTATCGTAAATGACAGGTATGATTTCTTTGACAGGCACAAACTCAAAGCGGATTTTCTGGAATACTACCGCAAGCAACTTCGCAAGCATGACCAAAAGTGGGAATTTGTGTACCACCATTTCTACAACTTCGTTCATGGCAAATGTACTTTTGAAGAAATTGATATTGACCTTTGTAATAAGTTCCGTGAGTATCTGCTAAATGCCAAGCAACTCAGGCGTGACGACCGCATTTCAAAGAACTCTGCTTCCGGCTATTGGTCAACATTCAAGGGACTTTTGAAGATTCTTTATCGCAATCGGCTAATCAAAACCAATATCAATGACTTTTTGGATAAAATCGAAATAGAAGATACTCCAAAAGATTATCTAAGTGTGGAAGAACTATACAAATTGGCAGAAACACCTTGCAAAAAGCCGATTCTGAAAACAGCGGCATTGTTTTCATGTCTGACTAGTCTTAGAATCAGCGATATACTATCGTTACAATGGCATGAAATCGTTGACTTTGCAGCCGGAGGAAAATGTGTCCACACAATTACCCAAAAGACCAAGACGGAGGACATCATTCCTGTCAGTGACGAAGCCCTGCAATTAATCGGCTATTCTCCGGAAAAAACCGGATTAGTATTTAAAGGATTGAAACGAAGTTGGACACAGCATCCCATGAAAGAATGGATTCGCGAAGCCGGTATCACCAAGAATATCACTTTCCACTCCTACCGAAGAACATACGCAACACTTCAAGGAGCAGCCGGCACTGATATACGTACCATTCAAAGTAATATGGCACATAAAAGTATCACCACGACACAACGGTACATGAAAGTTGTGGACAGTAACAAGCGTGAAGCCAGCAACAGAATCTCTTTAATCCGCAAGTAAGAATTAAGGTACAAATAATCTCGTTTTTATCGCTCAGAGTATGATATTTTGCTTAAAATCATACTCTGAGCATATTTTTTCTTAAATTCTGAACGATTATCCATCGCAAATTGCAACTATTTGGAAATCTGCACATACATTTGTCTTATTGTAAAACTCAAACAGTATCAGTTTATGACGAATAGTATTAAAATCTCACCTCAAAGAACCAGTTTCATACTTTCAGTAAGTGTCATCCTTTACTGGGCAACAGACTCCTATTTATATCTTAATTGCCATATCGACATGATGGAATATTCAACTCCAGTTATTCTATATATTACGGCAATGATACTCGCCTGTGGAGTACTTAAGCATTTCTTCTTCCGATTCATTACAAAGAATGAATTGAGTTTGTCTTTTGACAAGCAAGTAAAACCGTTCCATATTGAACGGACAGAACAGATTAAGGAGATTGAATCCACATATTCTGAGGGCAGGAAGATAAATTTGGAAAAGCCAGTTGTAGAAAACTGTGTAAAACACGACTATATGAATAATTATGAAATGCGTGCCGCCGAAATTGAACGTGAAAAAGCAGAAAGGCAGGCAGACATTAAGCGTGTCATTCATGAATATACCACATTTGTAATGACGGAATTTCTTTCAAAAGAAGATCTTGAAATTCTACATGAAAACATAGAGTATTTTGCGCACGGACAGTCTGATTTATACAAGCCAATCCGTTCAAAAGTAGATAATTCCCTCCGTTCTATTGACCTGATGCATTTCGTATGGAACATCGGGGAGAGATTGGGCATTTCTCTTATAGATAGAGCAACATTCATACATACTATATTCCCACATGAACTAAAAGATGCTTCGATTAAATATCTGGCTAAAAATCTCCGGACATGCGGAGTTTGCAAAATAGCCCTTGATATTCCTAAAACCGGAGATTATCATTTCAAATGTATGAAAGAAGCCCAAGAATAAAAAGCAAATTCAACCGATTAGGGTTATTCAACACAGACCGGAATATTATTGCTTTCTGAGGTTTGTCAGCATTACATCATTGTGTTGGTTTGCAGCATGTTTAACAAAAACAATGTTATATCATGCAAAGAAACAAATTAACATTCAATGACCTGCCTGAAGTGGTAGGCGAACTCTGCGAGAGAATCTCAACTATGGAAAATCTGTTGACAGAAAAACTTCATCAGCAGTATAACGAGGTAAAAAAAGACACTCATGTGCCTATGACCGTCGATGAAGTCTGCGAGTATCTGGGCATCTCAAAATCATCCTTTTATTACAAAGCCAAACATGGAGGTATTCCAATCATTAAACAAGGCAAGCACCTGTTTGTCTATCGTGATGAATTGGACAAATGGTTGGAAAGCGGCAGAAAAGGAGAATCACCTATAAGCATAGAGGAAGAACACGCCCGAATGCTTGCAACTACACGTCGCAAAGCCAATCCTAAAAGCTGGTGAGTATGGAAACGGTAGCACCCATTGAAGATCTTGCTCAGGTCGCTACAAGATGGCAAGATACAATGCTCAGCTTGGAAAGGGAATACGAACAGGAGCCGGAAGTTCTGAAAATAGGCGAAGTGGCTATCGGGACATTGGGAAATTTCAGTGCATCTATAGGCAAGGCTAAAAGCAAAAAGACTTTCAATGTGTCGGCTATGGTGGCAGCAGCTTTGTCAGGAAAGGAAGTTCTTAACTACACAACGGACTTCCCTAAAGGAAAGAACCGCATTCTTTACATCGACACAGAACAAAGTCAAAACCATTGTATGATTGTGATGCATCGTATCATGAAACTGGCAGAGTTGCCGACTAATGAGGATTGCGACCGTTTCTATTTTCTCGCACTACGCAAGTTCAACCCCAAGGAGCGTTTGGCTATCATAGATGATGCAATCAGTCAGATTGAGGGTCTCGGTTTCGTGGTGATTGACGGAATCCGCGACTTGGTCTATGACATTAATTCTCCGAGCGAAGCCACGTGCGTAATCTCCAAACTCATGCAGTGGACTGACGAATACCAGATTCATCTTCACACCATCCTTCATCAGAACAAAAGCGATGAAAACGCCCGTGGACACATTGGCACGGAAATCAACAACAAGGCTGAGACTGTCATCCAAATCGAAAAAGACAAGGACGACAACAACATCAGCAAAGTGGAAAGTGTGCATACCCGTTCCAAAGACTTTCTGCCATTCGCCTTCTGCATCAATGACCAATCACTTCCCGAACTTCTGCCGGGCTATGTGCCGACCAAGAAAAGCGCAGGTCGTCCCAAACAGGAACCCTTCTCCCCTTATAGGGACATCCACGAAACAATCCATCGCAAGGCTCTCAAACTGGCTTTTGAGGGAAGAGAAACTATTTCGGGATATAAGGCTTTGGAAGAAGAACTGACCACAGCCTACGAACTGGCAGGAACGAAATTTAATCACAACAAGATTGTGAAGATAATTAAGTTTCTCACGAACAAACGGATGGTGATTCAGGAAAGCCGTGGCATTTATCGGTTCATGCCGGATTACCATTATTGACTCTCCACTTGACTTTATTCTAAAAGTGTCCATTCGTATATAAGTCAAAGTCTAAGTGCAACGACTGGTTTCATGATAAATCACGAAATCGGTCGTTGCCGTTTTAATTGCCAATGGTATTGTGGCTAATTCTCTTTAGATTGGTTGTGGCAATCCATTTGGAATAATTGTACATCTTTTGCCATTTGCGGATATTTATGCCTGTACTATTGGGGTTATGACAAAACAACAATCTTCATATTGGCATATCAAATAACACATTACTAGCTAAATAATTTCTACTTTCGCTGTTTTTCAATATTAGCACCTGTTATATTTCGGCAAATCTGCTGGAACAATCCTTATCCAAGCATCGGCAAATGGCATTCAAAATGCCAAAGTGATTTCAATCCTTTGTTCACTTTCTCTGTTGGCAGAATGTTCAGATACAATTTGAAGTTCTGAATCGGCACTACTGTAACACCAAATGTGACATTAATGCCATTTAAATTGCCATATAAATACACATTTATACGACAATTATTCTCTCTTAATCGTCTTTGACAGTCAATCAAAGCCAAAAATATCAAACATTTTACTTCAAAGCACGTCTTTTTTAAGCCATGGGCTTGCCCGTTGTACAGACATTATCTTGTATGGGGAGCCTAATACCCCAAGCGACCAATAGGTCGTTTGAGAGTGCCAAATCTCTCAGCAAGCTGATTGGTGAGAAAAAGGCGTTATTTGAGCCTTTTATCTTTTCGCCAGCCATCGCAAAAACGAAATTTGTATACTTAATTGCTCACAGGGCTTGCCCATTATACAAACCTTATTGAGTTAGGGTAACTCAATACCCCAAGCGATAAATCGCTCGTGAGACTTTGCCAATCCTCTGCAAGCTAGATTTGGCATTATTGCGGTTTGGGGGTGTATTTCAGTAGTGCTTTTACGAACTCTTTTATGAACCCTACTGGTTCTTTTATGAACTCTTATGTGAACTCTTTTCTTGCTTTTAAGTGGTATACTGGAGTAACGTCGGTCACCATAAATGCAGATACTAGATGATGAACACAGAACTATTGTCCGAACACTTGCCAATTTAACGACATGAATCTGCCATATCCCAAAGGCGATTTTGCCAATCTCAAAATGACATTATAATTATTCAATATCTAATGCAGGAAGACTATTATCTTCAAATCTATCAAAGTCAGATTGGAAAAGGCGGTCTTGAATGATCCTGTACTTTTCAAATTCAGACTCTGCAAACTCTTTGGCATATTCGGCAGACACCTTTCCACTATCCTGTAATATAGGACTATCAAATAAATTGATGAATTTGTCTATTCGCTTTGCCCAATCTTCCATTGTCATTGGTATATGACGCATAGCCATACTCTCTGCCATATCAAGCGAAGCATTGACTATCCTGCCCATTTCTTCCAATTCTTTTTCTTGCAAATAGTTCTTTGCTACAGACACATCTGTTTTGACAATTTTTCCATTCGGAGCATTCTCCCAAGTGGTCAATCCCATATGTTCCTTATTCGCATCGGCTCGTTCGACTATCAACTCCGCAGCAGTATGCCCATGCACAGCATAGTGCATTTTGTTCTGTACCTTTTTGAAGAAAAGACGAGTTGTCGGAGCATCTTTGTTATAGTCTATAGCCGTAGCATAAATATCGGTCAGTTTCTGATAAAAACGACGCTCACTCAGCCTTATCTCCCTTATTTCGGCAAGCAAATGTTCAAAGTAATCTACACCTAAGAAAGCCCCGTTCTCCATTCGCTTATGATCAAGCACATATCCACGGATGGCAAACTGACGAAGCACAAACGTACACCACTGACGGAACTGTGTGGCACGAACAGAATTGACACGATATCCGACACTGATAATAGCGTCGAGATTATAGAACATTGTTTGATAGTTTTTTCCGTCAGCGGCAGTTGCCGAGTTTTTCTCGGCAACTGAATCTTTGACAAGTTCCCCAGATGCAAATATGTTTTTTAAGTGCAGACTAATATTGTCAGTTGAGCAATCAAAAAGCTGCGCCATCGCCTTTTGTGTCGTCCAAATGGTCTCACTCTTATACATCACTTGAATCCCATCCTCTTTACCTTCAAGCATGAAGATGAGAAACTCAGCTGTACTATTTCGTATTTCTATGTTTTTTGCCATATTTCAAATTATCATTTTCATGATATTCATTTCGATTTGCCATAATTTTCAACGGATTCTGCCACCATACTATATTCTTCTTCAGTTGTCTTATAAGATTTGATTCTTCTGTCTTCAAGATAAATATGGCAAAGCGTATATTCCAAAGCATCTAAAGTCTGTTGGCGGATTTTTGGTTTCAACTGACATTCCCAAACGGTAATACAATGCCATCCCATTGAAGTTAGCTGTTGTCGTTCTTCTATATCTCTACTCCGATTGCGTTCAATTTTATTCTTCCAAAATTCAACATTTGTCTTTGGTAGAACATAATATTTGCATCCTTCGTGACCATGCCAAAAACAGCCGTTTACGAAAATAATAGTTCTGTATTTGCGCAAGACCAAGTCGGGATGTCCGGGAAGCCGTGGGTGATTTAGCCGATAGCGGAAGCCACGGCTAAAAAGGAACTTTCTCACTATCATTTCAGGTTTTGTATCCCTTCCATGTATAGCAGCCATATTACGATGACGTTGTTCTTTGGTCAATCTATCCATATCAGTACATTAGATGAAATATCTGTAATCGTACGTTCTACCATCGTAATGTCCCAATAATTGTCCAACTTGCGCCAATGTACTAGACGTATCAATTGTAGCTGGAAATTTTGTATAAAAATTAAAGGAGTTCCAATTCATTTTGGTAAACCCAAGAATCTCCTTAACTATTGTTTGCATCGAACCATTACCATGATATTTAGCTATTCTTAAAGGCGAAGGTATGCCCCGTCCTCCAGGGAAGTAATTTCTATCTTGCCTTACTGAGTCTATAGTTCCATGTGTCCACAGCAAACATTCATATTGGGAGACGGGGAAACAAATTCCTCGCATAACCGGAAAACTGGCATTGACAGGATATCCATTGTTTAAATATTGGTCAATACATTTTATGGAATCTTCCATTGTTATCGTTATCAAATCTATATTTTTGATTCCTGCGTGAGACAAAGCATCGGTTATACCTTTGATTTCTTCTTCTTTGAACGGTGTTCTTTTATGTACAACCACTCTTTGAGGCAGCCTATCCATAGACTTCACAAATAATTCTTGAACATTGATACCTAACTTGTATGCTTCTTCATAAGACAGATAAGGATTATTCTTCCTATCTAAAATCGGATTGTCTATTTTGGATAACTTGTATCTTAATCCTTGCCCTTTGGAATTATATATATGGCTACATCCTACAACAATGTTCGTTTTGCCATTTGCTTCCTTCTTGACACTATATCCAATGCCAGCATAAGCTGTATCTGCGTCCAAATCAGATAAAGTCCACGGCGTTCGCATCGATTTGACAAACAAAGCTAATGAAAGCCACCAATATATTTGGTTCTTCATGTAAGTATTGAATATTGTTTTTTCCTCAACAAATTGTGTGGTAAATTCATACTGAGCCGCATATGCTTTTATATAGCTGTGCATGTCAAAAGTTTCACCATCTTTTTTGAAAGAGCGATGGCATTCCCATGCTTTAGGAATAAAAATAACAACGATAATATTCGGATTGTTATTGGCAATTTTATGGGCGAATTTACATATGTTTTGCGCCAAACCTACAGAATCTTGTTGTATCTCACGACAGCTAATCCATAAATTAGAATTAACTGCAGGTATATCTAGCGAAGCTGAATAGATTTGCTCAAAACCTATATATGGCTGCAAATAATCTGTTTTTGGAGCTGTTATATTTCCATTTAGACCATTAAGAAAATCCCGAAATTGATTTGTATAAGTACTCGGACAGATTACGCCAATTTTAACATTAGTATTAAAACTGGACTGGAATTCATAATCATATGGATTGTTTTGTAGAAGCCCTCTCATCGGATTAGTATCGTGGATTATTTTTCGAGATGTCTTACTACAAAAGGCAAGATTTGGCTCAGATATATAAATCCCAGAATATACTATTTTTTTATCAACAAACTGAGTTTGAGATATAAGACCTTTTTCCGTATAGTCTACCGCAACCAATCCTCTATTATTACTTATTTTGAAATTGAAATTATAACCACTATTTAATGGATAATCAAATGCACGCTGATGCCCATTAAAAAGAATTTGTTCCCAAATAGAGATAATCTCATCATATTGAGTATTGTGTTTTTTGTCAAGATATTCCAACATTAGATTCTTACGTCTGTCACTAGTGATATTTTCATCTTTAAAATACAATGTTGGAACAACAGACATAAGGGAATAATTCTTATTGTCCAAAAATACAATATCTATTTTTATTGCTTCGTAAACATCTTTATAATTTCCGAATTGACGTGTTTTATCCCAAATCAAACGTTTGGAAATAACCGCTTCTTTACCACAACTAGAAGATAGTCCACAAATCAAAGTTTTGATTACGACAGATTTCAGTGCCTGATTACCCTTCAATTCGTTAATTGACAATGGTAAACGAGATATACTATCCTCTTTAAGACAATCGGAAAATGCTTGATGTATATGCTCTGAATAGCCAAAAGCAAATACTTTCCCCTTATAAGGGATAGCAATAATATCCTTCCCTTTTATTCTGCTTTTGAGAAAATTCCACGGTGTCTCATTTTGAGGAAAAGCAATCTCAAAAGTAAATATATCAGAAGGAATAGAAAGCGGATACAGATTTGTTTTAATACACCCACTTGAATTCAATCTGTTCAAAGCAAATGGTGTAATTGAAATCTCCGTATTTGCTTCTTCCAGTATCTTATGAATTTCTTGGTATTTATCTTGCTCATCATTATATGTGGAAAGGAGTATAGATATCATTGTCTTGTCAAAACCATCCGTTTCAACAAATACAGCATCTCTTCCTGCATTTCTAGCAGCAACAAGTAAGCTCTTAACGTCTTCATTTATAAATGAGCCATATCCACACCAATATAAACGGCCTGCCCCCGGATGACTAAAAGCTTCAGTCAGTGCTTCCATCAAAGACTTATCTCTTCCACTGTATCCGATTACTATTAGATTTTTGTCTACAAAGTATTCTTTAAGTCTATGTTTAAATGTATCCTGTTGAGAATCTAGTTCTGTAGCAGTATTCTTAAGTTCAGAATATTTATAATCACCATGTAAGGCAATATATAATAATTCCTGGCTATTTTCAGTGCGATGAATACGTTCAGGATTGTCTAAATTTATATTTATTGGAGTTATGTTTGCCTGATGAGCTACCCTTTCAACTAGCCCGTCAAAATTTGTAGTCCAAACAGATTTTAAGACTCTATATTTATGCAATAAGCACAAAAGTTTATATCCAATATTCGGATTCTTATCAAAACATAGACTCTCAAAATATCTTGTTCTATCGCCAGACAATGGGAATGCTTTTTCTGCATAGAAAACATATTCTTCATCAGATTTTTCTATTGGATAACCTCTTTGCTCATTAAGCCATGTCTGAATTTTTTTCCTGCAACAGTCAGAATGTATATCAAGAAATGCTTCATTTGTCGGGTTGTTTGTTACATATATAAGTTTTTTCCAATCCCAAATACAATCTTCCGCAGATTGGACACCTGATGTAATGGACGCACCCGCTCCTAATAAGAACGCAAATGAGCCATTCTTACTTTGTTTGAAAGATCTTAAAAAAGCATCGAAATCCATTCTGAATTGTTTTTCCTCCATTGTCTTAAATCCTTTGTTCGTATAATTCCACCATCAAATCATTGGAAATCAATTCTCCAGGCTGCATTTTTATGCGATATATGGGAGTTCGATTACTGCCCAATGAAATAAAGGAGGACAGATTCAACTTTAAGCATAGCTTTCCGTTCTTAGTGCCAAAATATACTTTATCCACTTTATAATAACCGTCAATCTCTCCGCCAACCATAGGCAGTAAATATCTGATATCCATCACATTGACAGATGTCGGTATCTTCTCCATAGTATATGTCTTTGCGATATGACTGTCAAAATCGGAATAATCCGCATCTGTTTTTCGTACTAACCCTGTCAGAATATTCTTAATCTCTTGTTTCGGTTGTTGAGTCAAAGTGCCGACATTGTCAATGCTATCGATATGGAACTCCGTTTCAAGTTCAAACGGATCGCTGACATAGAAATGAGTCTGTAAAGCATCCACAAGCTCTTTGCTTTGAGCCGTTTCCCTTTTTATTGTTGAAGATTTTATTTTGAGAGACTTCCATATATTGGAATCTTCCTCCTTCATCAAAGCAAGAATCAGATAATTACTATCACTCTTCGGACGATACAATTTGCCGTTCAGCCGTTGGAAATTATCCTGAATGAACTGATAGCAATCCATGCCATCACGTGGCTGCAGAGTTCTGAAAGTGTAGAGTCGATTGAGAGTGCCTTGAATCTTATTTCTGAATTCTTTGCGGACATAGTCTCTCCATGCTGCTTGTGCACTCTTATTGTTGCGACCATACAACGATACGATGTACAAAAAGTTAACATCATAGTGGCACAACAACAGCGTATCCCTGTCAAACAGACGATTTTCAAATTGGCGGTTCAACTGTACTCCACCATCCTGTGCTTTCAACTCCTTATCATCAAAGGAAAGGAATTTACCGCCACTTGTCTTTTTGTCAGGAATCCGTGCACTGATAAAGAAATTGGGGATGGGATTATATCCTTCAGTCAATGTGTCCCTTAACTGGGGATGCTCCCCGTTTCCGTCACCGTCCAAAAACAGATTCATGTTCCACTGAATGACATTTCTGGCATATGTGTATTGCTTGTATATCGATTTGTCGCCAAGCTGCGTCCTGTCATTCCTGGAACGCTTGTAATACTTGCTGTCTCCAATGTAATAAGTAAGCTCAGATGTCAAATCCGATTGTTCAATAAGTCCTTGCCCGACGAACATGTGGTCAACTAACTTGCCGTCCTTTTGCTCTGTGAGTTCTTTCGGTAAATTTTGTTTGTCATTGCCACTTACCAAAGCATCAATCATGACCTCAAAGATGTGCTCGAAATCTTTCGCCAGCAGATAGTCTTCCGCCTGCCTGTTCATCGCAATCTTATATTCCCTGTCAAAGAAAGCATAGCACAAATCCCATATCCGAAGAGCCTTGTCCGAGAAATACTTGTACTTGATTTGTTTTAGTCTTCGGCATCCCAGATTCCTGCCTATATAGGACTTCTTCAACCTGTCGCAGCTGATAAGAGGATACTGGATATTAATTTCAAAAGAGAAACCATGCGTCTCCCGAATGTAATTCAAAATGGAGAAATATATGACAAGCAGCTCTTCGTCAAAATTCACCATTTTCTTTTTGTTTACAGGCTTGATGTAAACAGGACTTCCGCTTTGTATGATGGCCTGCGATGAAGTAATGGTCCTGTTCCAGTTGATTTTGTTATAACCGGAATGAACGTTCCTGGCCACGAAGGTAAAATAGTCCTGATTGCTTCTGTTGAAATCCCTCAGTGCTATTATCACATCAAGTAATGTGTTGTGTTTCTGTTTTCGTCCTCTGCTTTCGGACTGATATTCCTTGCTTTCAAGTATATTGTCGTTGTGAGATTGTTTATATACGCTTATCGTCCGGTATATCCAAATCGAAAGTGTGGACAGGAATTCCTTGTATTCTTTGCAACCTTCTTCCGTAAACTTAGTCTTTACCTTTTCGGACTCAAAGTCTATTATTTCCTGTGGCGAAGCACCGAATATCGTATCATCCCCACTCTCCTCGTTTATCTCACCTGTCAATACTACTTTGGGCAAGAAGAATACAACATCTTTTGCTGTCTTGCTATAACAATACCCGACATACCCGAAAGAATATTTGTCCTCCTTTACAGGAACTGACACAACATCTTTGAGTACATCTCTGACTGTCAAACCATCCTTGACAATATCGTTCAGACTATATGGGTATCCTTCAATAAACAGCAGCATAAAATTTATTCAAATTAGAGTTCTGTATTCTCCGCGTCATTTTCAATAGTAACCTTATTGCCGTTAGGGTCTGTGACTCCGAGATAGGACATCATTTTCTTTAATGTTTTAGTCCCATTTTCTCCATACAATTCAGAGAAGGAAATATCTTCAGTCTCACCGACTTTGAATATATCCCCTTCACCATCTTTGCAGACATCATTCCATAGATAGAACAATATTTTGTTCAACAAGACTTTATCGGTAATTATTCCATCTGACGGATTTACGAAATAATCACCTAACATCTTATCTTCGGAGCTATTTGCCCTCAAAATCTTTTCGTTGACTATTCTTTGGAATGAAACCCAAGAATATACTGTACCGTCAATAACTATCTTCCAGCCTGTATTCTTATACTTAATCGGCTCATACTCCCAATCCCAACGTCTCTTGAATGCGCTATCTATCGGGAACAACGATTGGTCTGAAGTATTCATGGTTGCATAGATATACAGATTTGACGGCAGACAAAGTTCTCCGTCTTTTATTCCTTGATTATCCTCGCCAAGCTTCTCTTCTAGAAAAGCCCTCAAATCTGCATCAGCCTTAATGCCATACTCCGATTTGCCATTAACATCTCTATCAAGAAGCTGGAACAAATCTCCGAATATTTGTGCGCAATTGCCTCGATTGATTTCCTCAATAATAAGATATACTTTTTCTTCCGATTTTTTGTATGCCTGTATATAAGCATTAAGAAATGCCTGAGGAACGAAAGAATAAATTATACGAGATTCGTTTGAACAAGCAAGATATTCTTCTCCAACAGCCATTCCTTTATCAAATTCAACAGTGTAATTATCAGACATACCGCAAGCTTGGAGTATATCCTTCTTGTCAGAAAGATTCAACTGTTTTAATGAACGCCAATATTTCGCTCCAAATTTTTGGGATGAATACGTGACACCTCCCTCTTTCATTTCGGTTAATTTGCTAATGAGCTCTCCCTTGGCATATATTTTATCAATTGGCTTTTCCATTGTCGGCTTGTATGCCCCGACAAAAGTTGAATAATCACTGTCCGGATGAAAAGTAGTTCTAAAAATATTTGCTTTGGGAACTTTTTTATCCGCAGGACACCCTTCGTATTCTCCAAGTATTTCCTTAATTTTATGCGATTTCCCTGTTCCAGGAGCACCATAATAAATTATTTGACGACTAATTTTATCATAAGACTCTGTTTGAAGTGAGGCAACATCCTCTAATCCATCCTCTTTACCATCATTGTATGGCTCTGTCACATTATCTATTCTTACATCAAATATTCCATCTGACGCCTTCTTTATATTTAGATTTGAATAGCCTCCAGCAAAATAGTTCCTTATAGTGAACTTAGTTATTTGAATAGCACCAGTATGATCCTTATACTTAACTTCCTTGAGTAGATTGTTGAAGTAAAAACGATTGTCTATTTCTCCATTCTTTTTTAGTACATCTTTTCTGGCATTCCATTTTTGGGTAAATGTATTTACTGAAACACCATTTTCTTTAAATAAAGCATCAAGTATTGCTAATTGATCAAACACAAATCCATCTGAATAATTTACAATATAATGATTAGCAGATTGGTCAAATTTTCGTGGAAGAATAGACGCAATAAACAATATCGCCTGTGTAAGATTTGTCTTATCAAATCTTACGGTTATCTGTTCTCCGCAATCTTGGAACAATTCGTAATGCTCATTATCTAAAAACAAATCGGTATTTTTAGCATCTCCTGCTCCGATATGACGATAACTAGCGTTAGTATCGTTTATGTGTTTAGCAATTTCTTCCATATTATTGTCATTTAATTATTTTACATTTAATGAGATAATACAATACCGCATATATTGTATTGACGCTTACAGCATTGCCAGCTTGTTTATAAAGAGAGCCATCAGCAACACCGTATGCGCTACCTTTTCGAGCGAACTCAGCAGGAAACCCCTGCAGCATAAAGGCTTCTTCTGGAGTAAGTTTGCGAATTGGAAGTTTAGCCAGTTCCTCCTTTGTCATTGTGTCAACAGGATTTATCTTACCATGTGACTCTATATAATCTTGGCTATAATAATTATCCTGACACGCTCTATGCATTTTATGCATAGTCGCCGTTAAAGGACGAGCTATCTTCATATTTATATCAGACTTGGATTTAAAGTTAGAAGAACCATCTGAAAGCAATGTTGGTTTTATGCGTTCAGAAAGATAGTACTTAGAATCCACATCCTGCATTAATACATCAGATATCGTCTCAAAATACTCCAAACTCGTTTCTTTATACATTTTATCAAACTCTTTCGCAATCAACTTAGACGAGAAGTCAAAATCGTTAGAAATTTTTGCAGTTGTAGCAAAAATCAACACTCTATTACGTGTTTGTGGCAAATGGAAATCTGATGTATTGAAAATATCGGCATAAACACGATAACCTATTGATTCTAATTCATGTTTGATTCTATTAAATGTCCTTCCTTTATCATGATTTCGAAGATTCTTGACATTCTCCAATAAGACATATTTGGGCTTCTTTATCGCCAATATATCCATAATACGGAAAAACATCTGTCCGCGATCCTCTTCAAATCCAGCTTGGCTTCCCATCATACTGAATGTCTGACAGGGAAATCCACCTGTTAGTAAGTCGAATTTAGGAAGAGATTTTATGTTCTTTTTATTACCGGTAAAAGCAACAATATCCCCCAGTACAAATTCATTTTCATCTATGTTATAATTTGCACGATAGGTCAATTCCGCCTTAATATCAATCTCTGAATACCCGACACAATGAAACTCCATGACATTGTCCTTCGTAAGAAGATCCATTGCCCTCCTAAAACCACCAATACCAGCAAATAGTTCTAAATGTTTCATAAGAATTTCATTATACTACGTCCTATCACTTCAGCAAACTTCACTGGTACTGCATTTCCAACTTGTGCATACCATGAGTTTTGAGCTCCTTTCAATATAAAATCATCTGGAAATGTTTGTATGCGTGCAGCCTCCCTTGGAGATAATCCACGCGCTTCCCATGGATGAATATACATATTACAATCATACTTCATATGAGAAGTGATAGTTTTACATATTTGGTTCTCATCAAGTTTAAAGTACTTATCTTTAAATATGTTATTACGCCTTTTATACGGCATTATATCTTGTATGGATTCATGTAAAGAATTTGCTCCCTGAGGCAATCTTCTATAAATCTCAATATCACGTAAATTATTATATCTATTTTTGTGATTATATAATTTAGTAATGATTCTATCACCATTAATAAAGTGATAAAAATCTGTATCCGGATATGAAAAATCTCGTTCCGTAAATCCACACTCTTCAGATTCATACTCTCCTTGATTCTTTGCTTTTCTAGCTTCCAAATGTGGCAGCCCAAACAATACATCTCTTAATAAAAAAGGATCTCTTTTGTAACGTTCAATTTCTGCAAAAATATCATTTGGAGCAACACCCATTCTGTTACCAATCATTATGAAACGTTCTCTATTTTGAGGTATACCAAAATCTTGAACTTTCAATAACCGATAATCATAAAGGTACTCATCTCCTAAGTACTCTTTGAAATTGGCAATTATCTCATCGAACTTATTAGCCATTCCTTTTACATTTTCCATTATGAAAAATTGCGGTCTAATTTCCGAAAGGAATTGCAAATAAGCCTTATAAAGCTGATTTCTTGGATCATCAATAATCCTTTGCCTATTCGCCATCGAAAAGCCTTGGCAAGGAGGGCCTCCACATACTAAAGTAATTGGTCTATCCGGATTCTTAAGTGTATCTCTATATTTGTCTAAACAAGTATTCAATTCATTGATGTCTCCAATAAAATACTGTCCTTGTTTTAGACTATGATTAGCCAAGTAAGTAGATGCAAAGGTTTCAACAATCTCGTTCATGAACACAACTTCAAACCCTGCCTGTTCAAGCCCAAGGCTCAACCCACCACACCCTGCGAATAAATCTATAAATGTATATTTTTTTTGTCTACTCATTCTACTTCATAATTAAAATCGGCCTCTATAAGGTCTTTAATATCCACTTTAAGCAGTTGGGCTATTTCTACAAACTGAGCCATTGATGGTTGTATCTTATTAGTCTTCCATCGTGACACTGTCATATCGGTGACGCCCATCTGTTCTGCCAGCCAACGATTGGTTATTTCCTTTTCCGCTAGAACTACACGCAATCGGTTTGAGCATTCTATTTTCGCCATATTGCTTCGTATTATATTTCAAGTACAAAGTTAAACATAAAAAGATAATATTCAAAACAACATGATAAAAATATCATATAACGTCGTTACAAAAAGCATTATGCTGCATAAACATAATGTTGATTCCACATAATTTGATTCCATTGTATCGGTCGCATCATCAATCTATCATATAATATGCAAGAACACACCTCTTTCTTTACTTTATGATAGGTTATTGCTTTTATTCGTCATCTTCATCGAGATAAGTCCAGTCTTTTGACGCATATTCCTTTTCAAACTCCGTCAAGTCTTCCTTGATGCGTTCACGGAAACACTCTTCGCTATCATCGCCACTCATCATCCAGTCTACTCGTTCCGCATATATTTCTGCTATACGAATTTGCCGATACGCCTCCTTCATTGCATCTATCGTCTCATCTAACAGTTCCAATACATCTGCTTCATAGAGATAATGATCATAATAACAATGATGGATTGAGTATAATACCGGAATTTGTTCAGCATCTGGAGTGTCAGACATATATCGTTTTGTTGATTGGAAAATCACCCCATCATCAAAGAATCGTCGGTCTGCGTATTTTTGTTCTGCCTTGACGATGGTTTTATCTCTCAGAAGAAAAGATTCTGCGTCTTCATAGTTCCCAAAACTCATGTAGTCCTTATAACTATGATATGAGCCAAAGCAATCTTTCTCGTAAATAGTCCAATAATCCTCTTGTACTTTCTCCGGCTTTGGTTGTAAAGCCCTTGCAATGTCACGCTCAATAGCATCAGCTATCTCACGCATTGCGTATGTGTTCCTATTAAAATATCCTCCACTCATGATTATTTCCTCCTTATTCTGATTGAACTAAGATGTTAAATACTAACATATTGCTTGCATCTTTCATCCAGCACTCCTGAAAACATATCCATTTCTCTTTTGGATATGCCTTGACGATTAGCAAGTTCCCGCCATTCTTTTACGACTTCAACTACCTCTGCAACAATCTTCTCTGCTGTTTTCTTATTGAGCATATAATCCTCGCAAGTATCGAGCAAAATGCTCAAATCCGCCTTATTGGAATCAGCGGAGATGAGCAGACTTTGATATTCATGCAGCGTTGGATTCATATCGTAAGCAGGAGACAATGTCCAACCTTTTGCGGTCAAAAGAAAACCATGATTGCGGAAATGGTCATCAGTATTGCCGATACAAATATTGAAAGCCACACGACGATATAGTTCCTGCAGGTTTCGCTCTACATCGGTACAGTTCTGAATAATGAAGTCAACTATATCCAAATAGCCGTGTCCAGTAGTTGCATTATCTCCATCACTTAATCCCAACAAGGTCATGGCAGATGCAAAATGAATGCGTTTTCCTTCTTGGGTTCTATCGAAGCGTTGTGACAGCAATGTATGATATTTCTCTCCAGTTGCCAACACTTTTGTTTTTGCAGCGTTTATCCCTGCTTTTGTGGCAAGCAAATGACTGAAATGCTCCCAAAGTCCAACATCATAGTCATCCTTGCGCGATGGAAACTTGGCCACATAAAGAACTTTATCTGTATCTACAACATTGGCTTTAGGCCTTGCACCTCCTAATGACGTTCCCGGTTGCACAAGTTGTGCAATCCATTTCCTATCAGGGAGCATATTGTTTTCTTCACATTTCTCTATCTCGGCACTGGCTGCAATCAGTTCCCGAATATCCGTCAAAGGTGGAATTTTCAACGATTCACTCACATTGATAAATTCGCCATCGAGGTCTTCCTTAAAACGGAATCCACCCATTCGGGAGAAATCATCGATACCAGTCAAGAAATCGAAGGATGACAATCTCCGTACTGATCGCTTTTCTTCCGCTGCCACTAATTGCTCACGACGCAACAACAAAGTACGTCCCCAACGATCCGGCAAAGCATCAGAAAAACATCCGAATATATCCTTGTCCGGTTGTGTGTATTGTTGTCCTGGGTAATTATTCAGGTCGTCACTCAAAAACAGATCGCTGTGCTGCCTTAACCATTCATTATTGAACGTAAAACTATAACTGTCCGCACCACGAAGAGACTCATAGCCTAGTTCGCCAATGAGTTCCACTTCTTTGAGCCAATCGAAATCGGCATATACATATAGCCTTTTCATCCTTATTCCTTTTTAGATGCACGTTCTCTTGTTTTCAAACTCAAATCCTGCAAAGCTTTTCCCATTTTATCTTCTTTGGCAAGCAATAGAATGTCATCGTCAAGTTGCAATGCGTACAAAACACGTAGATAGATCCCTATTGCAACTGTAGGAATCCCTTTTTCTATTCGGGACACAGTAAGCGGTGAACAGGTGGCACGTTCAGCAACCTGAGCCACACTCAGATTCCGGCGCAAGCGAGCCAACTTAATCTGCTCACCTACAATCTGCATCTTCTGCTCCAATTTTCGAGGAAGCTTGGTTCCCATTGTATTCTTTGCCATATTTTCTTATTTAAGGTGCAAAGCGACTATGTCGATGACTTTGCCATAGTCAACCTATCATATAATATGCAAAGATAATACTTTTTATATATTTAATGATGTGTTGTACATAGGAAATGCACATCATTGAATAATTAACCATGCACATATCCCTTTTTGAGCAGAAACTCCAAAAACTAAATGTCATAATTTTGTTTGTAAGTGCTATATACACCTATCTACAAATAATATATTATTCGTAATATAGATGCAAATTATTACTCATGCACTCATCACATCAAAGAACTATTTTGCTTGCCAAAAGAAAAAGATATAACTCCACTCTCAACTTGACTTTAATGACCGTTATAATATACACGGGCAATAAAGTTAAGTCAAGCAGAGGGAAGAAAAGAAAAAAGGCTTCAACTAAATTTTTCTCTTTTGGTCAGCAAACAATATCCGTGAGAATATCTTGCATTTAGTTAACATTTTCGGCGAAAACATCCCAGAATTTTATACCTTTGTAGCCGGATAGAAGATAGGTGAACTTCATTGAGGAGCAATACTTCCTCACAGTTCTGATTCATTGAGAAAAGATTGTAATACAGCCTCAAAAACAAGTCTCAGAGGTCTCAAAAACAACTTTTCTACCGATTAAATTGCAACAATCTATCATTCAAGCAGCTATGTATGCTGCATCGGCAAATAATTTGCCTAAGTATCACATATCAAACAAGTAAATCTAACATATCACAAATATCAAACTTTCAACTACATTTTTTAATTAAACTATTCTTAATTTAAGAATTTCAAATACGGAACGGGCCACAAATAGATCTAATTTTCAACATTTTATACAAACAGGGATTCTCGAGAAAAAATCTTATATTTACAAATATTGCATTTTCAGACTGAATAATGGCATTGTAAAATATTTTTCTCTCGACAGCACCATTTCACGAAAAATAACTATATTTACGACATCAATACGATAACAAACCCGTATTTTACCCGCATGAAAAACGGCATTACATCCAATAATTCTTACTCGCTGATCGTCGGACTTTCGGTTTCGATGATGGGTATGATGATGTCGATGCGCAGGTGTAAATGCCGGGTGTAAGATTCGTCGTACGTGTATCTCTTAAATCCGGCTGGTTCAGCCGGATTTTTTTGTTTGTAACAATCCCGAAAACATAAATCAACTTTCAAAACCATGAAAAAACAGAATCTCCGTTTCGAAACCCTGCAAGTACATGCAGGCCAACAGGCCGATCCCGCGACCGGATCGTGCGCCGTCCCCATCCACCAGACGGTGGCCTACACCTTCGAAAGTGCGGAAAAGAGCGCCGCCGTTTTCGCCCTCACGGAACCGGGGTACATCTACACCCGCCTGAACAACCCCACGACCGCCGTTTTCGAAGAGCGCATCGCCGCCCTCGAAGGAGGTACCGGAGCCGTTGCGACGGCATCGGGCATGGCCGCCCAAATGCTCGCCATCACGAACATCGCCCAGGCAGGCGATAATATCGTAAGCACCTCCTACCTCTACGGCGGAACGACCAACCAGTTCAAATACACGCTCCGCCGACTCGGCATCGAGGTCCGTTTCGCACAAGGGGACGACCCGAAGAGCATCTCGACACTCATCGACGACCGTACGCGGGCCATCTACATCGAAACGATCGGCAACCCGGCCTTCAATATCCCCGATTTCGAGGCGATCGCCGAAATCGGCCGCAAACACGGCATCGCGGTAATCGCCGACAATACGTTCGGAGCCGGCGGCTACCTTTGCCAGCCGATCAAATGGGGCGCCAATGTCGTGCTGCACGCAGCGACCAAATGGATCGGAGGTCACGGCAACAGCATGGGCGGCGTGGCTATCGACGGCGGCAACTTCGATTGGGGCAACGGCCGCTACCCCTTGATCAGCGAACCCTCGGAAGGGTATCACGGATTCAACTTCTGGGAAAACTGCGGCGACCAGGCTTTCGCCGTACGGGCACGGTGCGAAGTGCTGCGCGACACGGGCGCCTGCCAGAGTCCGTTCAACTCCTTCCTGCTGCTGCAAGGACTCGAAACCCTCTCGCTGCGCGTACAGCGATCGGTGGACAATGCGCTCGAAATGGCCCAATGGCTCGAGAAGCACCCCAAGATCGAGAGCGTAAACTATCCCGGTTTGAAGAGCAGTCCTTTCCACGATTTGGCCAAGAAGTACCTGACCAACGGTTTCGGCGGCGTACTGACCTTCCGCGTCAAAGGGTCGGCCGAGCAAGCTTCCTCGCTGCTCAACCACCTGGAGATCATCAGCCACCTGGCCAACGTGGGCGACACCCGGAGTCTCTTGGTACACCCCGCTTCGACGACGCACTCCCAGCTCAACGAACGCGAACTGGTCGCTTCGGGCGTTTATCCCAACATGCTGCGCTTCTCGCTGGGCATCGAACACATCGACGACCTGAAAGAAGAGATCGGCAACGCATTAAAACGACTGTAAACACAATGAATATATACCGTCATAACCAACCTTTCGAATTGGAGCGGGGAGGCATTCTGCCCGAACTGACGATCGCATTCAGCACCTACGGGAAACTGAATGCGGCCCACGACAATGTCATCTGGGTCTGCCACGCCCTGACCGCCGATTCGGACGTGGCCTCGTGGTGGCCGCACACGGTCGAGGCGGGCAAATTCCTCGACCCCGCCGAGCATTTCATCATCTGCGCCAACATCCTCGGCTCGCACTACGGCACGACCGGGCCGCTGCACGTCAATCCGGCGACCGGACGCCCCTATTACAAGGATTTCCCCGAACTGACGATCCGCGACATGGTACGGGCCCACCGGCTGTTGGCCGACATTCTGGGCATTCACCGCATCCACACCTTGGTCGGCAGCTCCGTCGGCGGCTTTCAGGCGGTCGAATGGGCCGTCCAGGAGCCCGAGCGGATCGGCAAGCTGGTCCTGATCGCCACGGCTGCCAAAGCGTCGCCCTGGAGCATCGCCATCGACGAAACGCAGCGCATGGCCATCGAAGCCGACTCGACCTTCGGGGAACCTTACGCCACCGCCGGCATGAAGGGACTCGCGGCGGCGAGGGCTATCGGGCTGCTCTCTTACCGGGGGCCGGAAGGCTACGACCTCTCGCAGCAGGACGAGAGCGACGACTTCTCCTCTCACCGGGCCTGCACCTACCAGCAGTACCAAGGAGAAAAGCTCTGCCGGCGTTATAATGCCTACTCCTATTACAAGATCCTCAACGCTTTCGACACGCACGACGTCGGCTACCAGCGCGGAGGCGTGGCAGCGGCGCTGCAACGAATCACGGCCGAATGTCTGGTCGTCGGCATTTCGACCGATATCATCTTCACCGTGCCCGAAATGCAGGCGCTGCACCGGATGCTGCCGCGCAGCACCTACCATCAGATCGACTCCCCGTTCGGACACGACGGGTTTCTGGTCGAGCACGAACAACTGAACCGAATCCTCAACCCTTTCATCCATCCAACCCATGAATAAGATCAAAATCGGCCTTTTCGGCTTCGGCGTAGTCGGACAAGGCATCTTCCAGGTACTCAGCAAATCCCGCAACGCCCATGCGGAAATCGTCAAGATCTGCGTGCGGTCGAACAAACCCCGCAGCATCGACGCGTCCTATTTCACGACCGATCCGGAAGTGATCCTCTCCAATCCGGAGATCGACCTGATCGTGGAGGTGATCGACGATGCGGCGGCCTCCTACAAAATCGTCAAGGCGGCCCTCCAGAAAGGCATCCCCGTCGTTTCGGGCAACAAGGCCATGCTCGCCCGCCACCTGCCGGAGCTGATCGACCTGCAAAAGAAACACAATGTGGCACTGCTGTACGACGCCTCGTCGTGCGGCTCGATCCCCGTGATCCGCAACCTCGAGGAGTACTACGACAACGACCTGCTGCTCGAAGTCAAAGGCATCCTGAACGGTTCGTCCAACTACATCCTTTCGCGGGTGTTCGACCACCAGGAGTCCTACGACGCGGCGCTGGCCCAGGCCCAGGCATTGGGATTCGCCGAGAGCGATCCTTCGTTCGACATCGAAGGCTACGACTCGCTCTTCAAATTAGTCATCATTACCGTTCACGCGCTCGGAGTGTATGTCCATCCCGACCGGATCTTCACCTACGGCATCTCGACTATCCACGACTCGGACATCCGGTACGCCCGCGAAAAAGGGGTCAAGATCAAACTGGTCGCCCAAGTGGTCAAGGTCAGCGACCGGAAGTTCACGATGTTCGTCATGCCCGAATTCGTCACCCCCGGCAAATACATCTACAGCGTCGATGACGAATACAACGGCGTGGTGATCCGGGGCGAATGCTACGACCGCCAGTTCATGTTCGGCAAGGGCGCCGGCAGCCTGCCTACCGCCTCGTCGATCCTGAGCGACATCATGGCCCGTCAGCACGACTACCGGTACGAATACAAGAAACAGCACTACCTCGACCGTCCGGAGTACACGACCGACGTGGAGCTGAAAGTTTATGTGCGATACACGGAAACCGACGTACTGAAAATCCTCCACTTCGACCGCATCACCGAGCAATATCGGGGCGAGGACGGCAATTACGTGATCGGCTACATCCGCCTTTCGGAGCTGCTCGCCAAGCGGGAAGTACTGCGGGGCAAGGACGTTTTCATGGCCGATTTCCAGAGCTTCTTCCAAGAGCTGGATCGTTAGAGCCAAAAGACAGGCCGCCATCGAACGAACGCCTCCCGAATTTCAGATTCGGGAGGCGTTCGTTTTTCAGAGCCACAAACTATTTACTCGAACGGGACCATCGCCTCCGCCGCATCGTAATCGGCATTGGTGAAGACATAAGTCCAACGCTCTTTAGGTTGACGACCGTTACCCCTCAAATCCTCGAATACATAATTATCATCGATCGAAGGGTCGTAATGTGCGTCGTAATTCGGAGGGTACGACCGACCGTCGTCCTGGTAATAACGGACACCATAAGTGAATCCAAGCCTCCCATCGTCGAAAATAATCGTCATTTTCCAAATGTAACTTGAAGGAACGGGGCAAACACCCATACCATTATCCATCGCAGTAAAACTTTCTCCAGGCAGTATCACTTCATTTTTGAACTCACACCCTAAATCGGATTCTACGAAAAGAGTGATCTTATGATCGCTGTCGTTGACCCACACAAAATAACTGATTGCATTGTAATCGGTATTGCAACCTGCCGGAGTCCCTGCGGTAAATATCGCCGACAACGCAAAAAATAAGAATTTCCTCATAAACCCATTTTTATATATAACCGTTACGTTGAAGCCAGCTACGCTCGTAAAAAAGAAATTCATTTATTTGATTTTCTGTAAAATATGACCCTGTATACTTACGAAGTGCACTTTCAAAATCATTCCAGGTTCTATAGGCTCCAAACAAATTCACCACGAATTGAGGCATCTTAATTTGATCGTAGCAGCGAGAAGGATAGCCAACACCCTGGTTGTAATCATCCACCAAATCGACAAACAAAGGAGTATAATAATTATTGGTTGTATTTTGATAATCCCATTCTTGCCTTGCTTGACCTGTTATATCCGAGTTTAGAGATGTTTTTTTCCAACCCTGATTTAAATAATATGCTTCTCCCATATGCCATCCGGCATAAGAAGCATAACTTTCGAGCAATATATTCCAAGTACCATCGTACGCACTGAATGTGCCGCCACGCAAATGAAATTGACAATAATGTCCCAATTCATGCAAAGTGGTTCCTATTAGTCTCGGATGATTATTCCTGTTACAATTGCCAACTTGTATAAAAGGCATTCTCCCCACAGAAGTCGGCCAATAATTAAATCGGCCTTGCCACCCACCAGGATCAACGGCTAATGCAACTATTGATATTCTGTTATTAACAAAAGTAGAAATTATAAAATCGTGTTCGCCATAATGATAAAAATTGACTGCACGATGAATTTCGTAGCGGGGATCCGGAGCCGAAGAAGAGTTAATATTAAAGTTCAAATCTTTACCACTTCTTAATTCTCCATAAATTCCCTTTATTTCCTCTATCCGTCCTCCTTCCTCAGAACCCTTGACAATCGTCCATTTTTCGTGCTGAAAAACAAAACTTACCGTTGCCTGGTTGTCGATCAATTTATTGTTGATAGCATAATATCCAGTTTTGTCTGTATAAACCTCCTCAATATTCGAACCCAGTGTAAAACGGATTTTTAGATTCTCTAGCGGTACATAACGCTTTAAATGAGTATCGTAACATAGTACTTTTCCGCGCGGGAATCCACCTGGTAAATGTCTCTCTTCATCTAAAGCCAAAGCAATGGCTTCTTGCTCCAAAATTTGTATTGCCTCCGCACTCAATCCATTCTCACCAAGAGTAATATATTTAGGGAGGAAAACTTCATAAAGGATTTCAAAATCCATTTCAACAGGGAACGTTTTTTCGACAGGCCAAACGGCATATAATACAGGCAATATAATTGTCACAGGCTCCACTGGTCCATCCTTAATCATACCGCCCTCGTAAGTCACAGAATAACGCCTCTCCTCATCTTCCTCGCAAAACTGTGTCCGGGATTTCGAAAACACAAGACTCTGGGTCGCCTCATCAGGTAATGACGTATAATTGAAAGGCGTATACGCGATCTTGATCTGCTCGTCCAGTTCAAGGCTTCGTTGTTCCTCTTCCGTTTTTGGAAAAATTTTCAAGGCATAGTGGGTAGCTTTCAGTTTCAACTGCGTTTTGGCAGTTGCTGAGAATTCTTTTCGCACACTCCGCGCGCTTGCTGCAAACTCATCAGATGCCCTGACAATTTTCGATTCACCCGATACTATATTGTCGTACGCCTGCTGAAAGTTCTCAAGCCTGTACGGATCATTCTGCGGCCGGATCCAAGACTGTGTCTCTATGATACACCGCATCCGCCAACTCAATTTCGGTCGTAACAGTAGCTAACATTTGTTTCGGCGAAATTTCGTCCAACAAATCTTCTTCATAATTAGCACAACCATAAGTGCCGATTAACAAGATACCACCAATTAAAAATAGTAATAATTTTTTCATAAGCATAATATTTAGGATTAGATGGTCAAAACATAAATGCCGTTCATGTGTATTGCAATATATTATATAAAATTTGAAAATCAAAATTATCCGAAAATAATATTTACTCTCTTTTTTATACTTATTTGTTTGTGAACATACGGGTAATAACCTATCTTTGCGACGGAAATTTCGTTTAACATTCTATTATTCCGACATGCCTCTTACCAATAACGTAATGATTGTCAGACACAAGTTGCTGACCAATCTCATCAAATTGTGGAAAGACAACCAGCTCGTCGAGCGAATCGACCGCTTGCCGATCGAATTGAGTCCCCGTACCTCACGGGTTTTGGGTCGCTGCTGCGTACACAAGGAGCGCGCCGTGTGGAAATACAAATCTTTCCCGCTGATGGGTTTCGACATGTCCGACGAAACCGACGAACTCACCCCGCTGTCCGAATATGCCCGCAAAGCCCTGGAGCGCAAAGGGCAGCAGCAGAAAGACAATATTCTCTGCGTAATCGACGAAGCCTGCTCGTCGTGCGTGCAGACCAACTACGAGATCACCAACCTCTGCAAAGGTTGCGTGGCCCGGGCCTGTGCCACCAACTGCCCGAAAAACGCCATCGAATTCAATCGTGCCGGCAAAGCGGTCATCAACCACGATCTCTGCATCAGTTGCGGCATCTGCCACAGCAACTGCCCCTACCATGCCATCGTCTATATGCCCGTACCGTGCGAAGAGGCCTGCCCCGTAAAGGCGATTACCAAGGACGAACGCGGCGTGGAGCATATCGATGAGAGCAAATGCATCTACTGCGGCAAGTGCATCAACAGTTGTCCGTTCGGAGCGATCTTCGAAATTTCGCAGGTGTTCGACGTGCTGCAGCGTCTGCGCGAAGGAGAAAAGATGGTCGCCGTCGTCGCTCCGGCCATTCTCGGACAATACAACGCCCCCACGGAAAAAGTATATGGCGCGATTAAGGCCATCGGTTTCGAGGACGTGATCGAAGTAGCGCAGGGCGCCATGGAAACCATCCGCAATGAAGGTGCGGAACTCGAAGAGAAAATTGAGGAGGGACAGGCGTTCATGACCACCTCCTGCTGTCCTTCGTGGGTCGAACTGGCCAACAAGCATATCCCCGAGATGAAGCCCTTCATTTCGAGCACCGGATCGCCGATGTATTACGCCGCGCGGATCGCCAAGGAGAAACACCCCGACGCGCAAGTGGTCTTCATCGGCCCGTGCGTAGCCAAACGCAAGGAGGCACGCCGCGACGAATGCGTCGATTTCGTGATGACCTTCGAGGAGATCAACTCCATTTTCGACGGTCTGGGTATCGAAGTCGAAACCACCGATCCGTTCCCCATTCCGTTCGTTTCGACCCGGGCCGCCCACGGCTTCGCACAGGCCGGAGGCGTGATGGGCGCCGTACAGCTCTTCCTGGCGGACAACAACCGGCCGCAGGTCGAAGGCATCCAGGTCTCCAACCTGAACAAGAAAAACGTATCCCTGCTCCGCGCCTATGCCAAATCGGGCAAAGCCCCGGCCAAGTTCATCGAGGTCATGGCCTGCGAAGGCGGATGTATCACGGGTCCCAGCACCCACAACCTGCACGATGCCGGTAAACGGCAATTCGCGAAGGAACTGGCTAAACGCTAAATCCGACGGGGCTATGAAAGAGCTCGTCGATCAGTTGAAACGCAACCGCACCCTTTCCCCGGAAGAGTTGCGCCTTCTGCTGACCGATGCGTCCCCCGAAGAGAGAGAATACCTGCACAGGGCGGCCCGCGAGGTCGCCCGTGTGCATTTCGGAAACGGAGTTTTCGTTCGGGGGCTGATCGAAATCAGCAATTACTGCCGCAACGACTGCCGCTACTGCGGCATTCGACGCAGCAATCGTCTGGCAGAACGCTACCGTCTGACCCCGGAAACCGTACTGGCCTGCTGCGAAGAGGGCTACCGGCTGGGATTCCGGACATTCGTACTTCAGAGCGGAGAAGACCCGGCTCTGAACGACGAACTGCTGACCGGATTGATCCGGGAGATGCGTCGCCGCTGGCCCGACTGCGCCATCACCCTCTCGCTGGGGGAACGGACAGAAGCCTCCTACCGGGCGTTGTTCGAAGCGGGCGCGAACCGTTACCTGCTGCGGCATGAAACGATCACTCCCGATCACTATCGTTGGCTCCATCCCGTCCGGATGTCCCTCGATCACCGCATCGAATGCCTGCACACCCTCAAAAAGATCGGCTACCAGACCGGTACGGGCATCATGGTCGGCAGCCCGGGACAAACGGTGGACGATCTGGTCCGGGATCTGCTTTTCATCCGGGAGTTCGAACCCCAGATGATCGGTATCGGACCTTTCATCCCGCACCGCGACACCCCCTTCGGCCACGAACCGGCCGGAAGCGTCGAACGAACGCTCACCCTGCTGTCGATTCTGCGGCTGATGTGTCCTGCGGCACTGATCCCTTCGACCACAGCGCTCGCCACCCTCTCGGGCGACGGCCGGATGCGGGGTATTTTGGCCGGTGCCAACGTGGTGATGCCCAACCTTTCGCCGCCGGACGAACGGTCGAAATACAACCTCTACGACGGCAAGGCCGCTTTCGGTGCCGAAGCTGCCGAAGGATTGGCCGCTCTGGAGCGGGAACTCAACGAAATCGGCCGCCACATCTCGTGGGGCCGGGGAGATTATCAAGAATAGCTTATAAAAATACAAAGATATGTACCAAGTCGCATCCTCCAAGGCGGAGGAGTTCATCCATGACGGAGAAATCGTCGAAACGCTGGCTTACGCCCGCGAAAATCGTGCGAACCGCCCCCTGATCGAGGCGATCCTGCAAAAAGCGGCCGAAGGCAAAGGGGTCACGCACCGCGAAGCGGCCGTGCTGCTCGAGTGCGAACTCGAAGACCTGAACCAACGCATGTTCACGCTGGCCAAACAGATCAAGGAGAAGCTCTACGGCAACCGCATCGTAATGTTCGCGCCGCTCTATCTATCGAACTACTGCATCAACGGCTGCGTATATTGCCCGTACCACCAGAAAAACAAAACCATTCCGCGCCGCAAGCTCACCCAGGAGGAAATCCGCCGCGAGGTAATCGCCCTGCAGGATATGGGTCACAAGCGTTTAGCGCTGGAGGCGGGCGAAGATCCGCGCAACAATCCGATCGAGTACATTCTCGAATCGATCAAGACCATCTACTCCGTACATCACAAGAACGGAGCGATTCGCCGCGTGAACGTGAATATCGCGGCTACGACGGTCGAGAACTACCGTAAGCTGCGCGATGCAGGCATCGGCACCTACATTCTCTTTCAGGAGACCTACAACAAAACCGCTTACGAAGCACTCCACCCCACCGGTCCGAAGAGCGACTACGCCTACCACACCGAAGCGATGGACCGCGCGATGGAAGGCGGCATCGACGACGTAGGCATCGGTGTACTGTTCGGTCTGAACACCTACCGGTACGATTTCACGGGACTGCTCATGCACGCCGAGCACCTCGAAGCCCGCTTCGGCGTCGGCCCCCACACCATCAGCGTACCCCGCATCTGCCCGGCGGACGACATCGACACCAAGGACTTTCCGGATGCCATTTCGGACGAGATCTTCCGCAAGATCGTAGCCGTGATCCGCATCGCCGTCCCCTATACTGGCATGATTATCTCGACCCGCGAATCGCAGCGCTCGCGCGAACAGGTGCTGGAAATCGGCATTTCACAGATCAGCGGCGGCTCGCGCACCAGCGTCGGCGGCTACGCCGAAACGACGCATGCCGAGCAAGATTCCGCACAATTCGACGTGAGCGACCACCGTACGCTGGACGAAGTGGTGCGCTGGCTGCTGGAACTGGGCTACGTGCCGAGCTTCTGCACGGCCTGCTACCGCGAAGGCCGCACGGGCGACCGCTTCATGTCGCTGGTGAAAACCGGAAAGATCGCCGACTGCTGCACGCCCAACGCCCTGATGACCCTCAAGGAGTACCTCGAAGACTACGCATCGCCCGAAACCCGGGCCTTGGGTGAAAAGATGATTTCGAAAGAGGTTCCGATGCTCCTCAACGAACGTGTGCGCCGCATCACGGAGAAGAATCTCGCAGCGATCGCCGAGGGTAAACGGGACTTCCGTTTCTAAAAATTTTCGCACGATGAACGAGCAAACTCCCCGCGCCGAACGGCTGCATATCGTTTTCTACGGGCGGCGCAACAGCGGCAAGTCGTCGCTGATCAACGCCCTCACGGGCCAACAGAGCGCCGTCGTTTCCGCGACGCCGGGCACGACGACCGACCCCGTACTCAAGACGATGGAGATACACGGGCTGGGACCTTGCGTACTGATCGACACGCCGGGGTTCGACGACGAAGGCGATCTCGGAGCGCTGCGTGTGCAGCAAAGCCGCAAGATGCTGGACAAGACCGACCTGGCCGTCTTGCTCCTCTCCGAAGCCGTGCCGCAGAACGACGAAATCGAATGGTTCCGGCTCCTCGAAGCCCGTCATATTCCGATCGTAGTCGTCCGCAGCAAGGCCGACTTGGTTGCCGGTATGCCCGATGCGGAGGCTGAAGCACTCTTCGGGCAACGGCCGCTCCGGGTCAGCGCCTCGGATAGAACGGGACTCGACGCCCTGCGCGAAGCCCTGATCCGCAACCTGCCCGAAGACTACAACCAGCCCGAAATCACGGGCAGCCTCGCCTCGACAGGCGACGTGGTGATGCTCGTTATGCCGCAGGATATCCAGGCCCCCAAGGGACGCCTCATCCTGCCGCAGGTCCAGACGATCCGCGAGCTGCTCGATAAGAAGTGCCGCGTGGTCTGCTGTACCACCGACCAGATCGAAGGCACGCTCTCGTCGCTGGCCGCACCGCCGAAACTGATTATCACCGACTCGCAGGTTTTCTCGACTGTCTATGCGCAGAAGCCCGCCGCAAGCCTGCTGACTTCGTTCTCGGTGCTCTTCGCCCGTTACAAGGGCGACATCGACTACTTCGTGGAGAGCGCGGCAGCCATCGGGCAGCTCCGCGAAGACTCCCGCGTGCTGATCGCCGAAGCCTGCACGCACGCTCCGGTGGGCGAAGACATCGGCCGGGTCAAAATTCCGGCGATGCTCCGCAAACGGATCGGACCCGCACTGCGGGTCGATGTGGTTGCCGGCACAGACTTTCCCTCGGACCTCACGCCTTACGATCTGGTGATCCACTGCGGCGCCTGTATGTTCAACCGGCGCCACGTATTGAGCCGCATCGCCCAGGCCCGCACCCAGCGCGTCCCGATGACCAACTACGGCGTGGCGATCGCCTACCTGCAAGGGATTCTCGACAAGATCGAATATTAACCCCAAACACATATCTAAAAGAGAGGGCCGCCCAGCAACTGGACGGCCCTCTCTTTATCAAAAACGAAACTATTCCGGCAAATACTATTTCGCCTCCGAGGGGAAATACTTCATATACTGTACGCGCTGGAACATGGCTGAAGTGTCGTTCTTAAAATTCAGACGCCCCCGGAACTCATCGAGCGAACCGAAACCCTGCCGCTCGGCCCAGCGGTCGATGTACTCGTTCATTTCGGCAATGACTTCGAATCCCTTCTGGTGGATCGCCGTGCAGACCTGCACTGCCTCGGCTCCGCACAAAAGCGCTTTGACCGCAGCTTCGCCGTCGTGCACGCCCGTCGAAACAGAAAGATCCAACTGCGGCAACACGGCCGAACAGATCGCCACCATACGCAGGACGTTGCGTAATTCCGTCGGCTCGCTGTAAGGCGAACTCTCTACGAAAGTCATCCGCTCGACATCCACGTCCGGCTCGAAGAAACGGTTGAAAAAGACTACGCCCCGGGCCCCGTGACCGAGCAAAGCGCTCGACAAGGCGAAGACATTGGTCAGGCGCATGGGCAGTTTCACCGAAACGGGAATCTTCACCGCACCGGCCACCCGACCGACGATCTCCGCATAGTTCAACTCCAGTTCGCGAGCCTGGGCATGAATGTCCGTAGATTGGATGAAAATATTAAGCTCCAGTGCGGAAGCTCCGGCATCGGCCATCGCCGTAGCGTATTCGATCCAATCGCCTTTATCGACCACGCAATTGATGCTGGCGATTACCGGAAGCTCCGTCTTCGACCGCGCCTCCTGCACCAACCGGAGAAATCCGGCCTTGTAATCCTCGCCCAGATAACGCTGCAAATAAACCTCCGCATCGCCGTAAGCCGAATCGGATACGGTGTCCAGCGCAGCCGCATGGTGCAGGATCTGCTCCTCGAATATGGATTTGAGCACTACGGCACCGGCACCGCTCGCAGCGCACTGCTCGACGCTCTTGACATTGGAGGTATAGGGAGAACTGCTGACAATGATCGGACTCGGAAGATCCAGCCCCAGGTATTTTGCTCGCATCGTTTCTATGGATTTTTATGGTTTATTTTTCGAAAAATACGTAAAATTATGATTTTGTGCAAAAAGTTACCCAATCAATTTGAAATAGCGACTCTATCGGGGTAATCCATACAGGCGGTAGATTCTTCTCAAAATACTAACAGACAGGGCTTCCCGGAATCCCAACGTTCGAACACCTGCTTTTAGCCCTACGCAGCGCGTAACATCAATGCGAATTTACCGTTTGAATACTTCAAGCCTGTAAAACAACGACTTCAACTGTTGCACTCATGGCTCGCACGGCCAGCCTACACTTGCATAAAACCGCAAAGAAAAAACAAAAAGGAGTCGCACAAACTGTGCAACTCCCTGACTTTCAAGTGGACCCAGAGGGGCATGATCCCACGACCTTCGGATTATGAGTCCGCTGCTCTAACCGACTGAGCTATGGGTCCTTTTGCATCCGGGAAAATCCGAATACGGACACAAAAATAGGAATTTCGACCGGATTCACAAAATAAAAACCCATTTTTTCATTTCGAGACGCCAGCACAAACCCGTTTCGCTCAAATCGATTCCCTGTTTTACGCCCCTGCATCGCAAGAAAAACAGCCGCACCGGAATTTTCCGCAACAACTAACCGACCCGATCGCAAGATTTTTCTTCGGAAAATTAGCTAACTGGAAAAAATTTACTACCTTTGCTCCGCTTAAGCATCTAATTACAAACAAAACAAACGAAATGAAAAAAGGTATTCATCCCGAAAATTATCGTTTAGTGGCATTCAAAGACATGTCGAATGACCACGTGTTTTTGTGCAGGTCCGCCGTTTCGACAAAAGAAACCATCGAAGTGAACGGCGAAACCTATCCCGTGTATAAGATGGAAATTTCCAACACCTCTCACCCGTTCTACACCGGTAAGATGAAGTTGGTGGATACCGCTGGTCGCGTCGATAAGTTTATGAGCCGTTACGCAAAACGCTACGATAAGAAAGCCGCCAAATAGTTCGAAGGACCGTTTGACGCTTCAAAATAAAAAAGGATTCGCCTGGGGCGAATCCTTTTTTATTCTCCTTCGGCGCCCGATTCTCACCGGTCCGCATTCGCCGGATGCCGCACACTCCGACCGTCGTCAAAAAGCGCAGGGGACATCCGCTTTATCCGTCCCGAAGCTGCCGACCGGAATCGGCAGCATACGCAAGATGGTACACGACCAATCATCCGGTCCGGCCCGAAACAGGACAAAAGAACTTTTACGGAAAAAATTTGGGGGTTTGCGGCACAAACATTACTTTTGTAATCTACTAAAATTACTGTTTTTATGGAATTCGAAGGTGTCGTATATAAAATCCTGCCCCTGACACAAGGTACGTCCGCCCGGGGAGAATGGCAGCGTCAGGACGTGGTTTTCGAGCTGCCCTCGGAATTTTCACGCAAAATCTGCGTCACGTTCTTCAACAAGCCGAGCGACGTGGCCAAACTCCGCGAAGGGGCTACCTATACGGTTTCGGTAAACGTCGAATCCCGCGAATATAACGGCCGCTGGTATACCGATGTGCGGGCATGGCGCCTGCAACCCAAAGAAACCGCTCAAAACGCCGGGATCCCGCCGATGCCCGACGCGGCCCCGCTCGAAGAGCCATCGTACAGTACTCCCGCAGCAGAAGTAGACGACCTGCCCTTTTAATTTTTCACGCACGAAGGCAGAAGCCATCCGCTCTCTAAAACAACAAAATAGCCGACCCTACAAAGGTCGGCTATTTTTCGGTCCCCGGGAGGCGACTACTTCTTCACCGGAAGAGCAGAGTTCGCTGCCTGAGTCGTCGCAGCCGCAGCTTCATCCGTTGTTGCCGGGGTCGTTTCCTCAACGAAAGGAATCACATCCTCCAACTCTACCTCGAATTTAAGAGCCGAATTAGGCAAGATATACTTACCGCGCGCCTGCCGACCATAAGCCAGTTCCGCAGGAATCCAAAGCGTTATCTTACCGCCTTTGCCGATCAGTTTCAAACCTTCGGTCCAGCCGGGAATCACCTGTCCCAATTCGAACTCGACAGCTTCGTCCTTGTCATAACCTTCCGGATCTATCTGCTTGAGGTACTCCTTCATCTCTTCGGGCTTGTTCTCGAAATAGGAGCTGTCGAAAACCTGCCCCTTATAATTGGTTCCCGTATAATAAACTTTTACCCGGTCGCGGGAGTCCGTCGGCATCAGGGTCTCATCGCCCTTCTTTTCGATCTTATAAAGTAATCCCGATTCGGTTTTCTGAACGCCGGATTTCTTCTCGATCGAAGCGATCCACTCTTCATTGGCTTTCTTGTTCTCGGCAGGACGAACCACCGAATACCAGTTCCGCAAGAATTTGACTGCTTCCTGCTCGGTCATGCGGGCTTCTTCACCGTTGCCGGTAATGTCTTTCAAACCCTGACCGAACCAAACCAACTGAATCGGAAGGTCTGCTCCCAGCATATTGTTACCCAGATCGATACCGAAAGCATACGAAATGAACCGACGCTCCTCCTCGCTCTCGAACATCGCGGGATCGGCCAACGACTCTTCGGGTGTCTTCAGCGAATCGGGAGTCATCGCGTTCTTCTTGGCAATAGCCTGAGCGCGTTCCGGACGCGTAACCATAAAGAACGTGCGCAATGTATCGAGTGCCTCTGGATGCGTCATTTTTGCCGTTCCGAGGGCACCTTCGGTCACACCTTCGGTCATCGCGTCGAAATCGAAGGGAATATCCGACATCATCCGGTTGAGTCCCGCTCCGACGTTATTACCCAAAGCGTACGACAAAGAGTCGAACTGCGACTTGCTGCCCATCGTGATCGAACCGTTGCTGCGGCTGCACGAGGCGAAAATTACGGCACCAGCTAACAGTGCCATGAAACACAATGTTCTTTTCATCTTGTTGATATAATTATGTATTAAATTGTTATTTCCGTTTCGATAACTGCACAAATATATAAAATATTTTACGGGCAGCCGATTTTATTTTTCAGCCCCCTCTTGAAAAAGAAGTCAGCGGACATCGACGAGTTCGATCTCGTAGAACAACGTCGCGTTCGGGACCACGCCCAATTTCTTGTCGCCTTCGGCCCCGTAAGCCAGGCGGGAGGGTATCCATACATTCATTCGACCGCCTTCCCCGACGAGCCGCACGCTCTGCCGCAACCCGGGCATCAGATCGCCCACGGCCGTGCGCGTGGTGTCTCCTCGTTCGTACGAAGACTCGACGACCTTTCCATCGACCGTCTTGGCCACAAAACGGATCGCCACCGTATCCCGGTCGCTTCGGGGCGTCTTGGACTCATCACCGATCTCCAGCACCTCGTACGTCAGCCCCGTATCGGTCTTGGCATAGGAGCGATTGCTCTTGCGGAAATCCTCCAGAAACTGTTCTTCATAGGCCCGAATCTGTTCGGGCTGCGAAACATTCACGTAACGCAGATAAACCGCACGGGCCTCGTCGGGCGTCATCCGGGCCGTCCGGGCATATACGTCCCGCACGGCCTGGCACACGGCTTCGACGTTGAGGGTCGAATCCATCCGCTGCAAATTATATCCCACATTCAGACCGATCACATAAGCGACCGAATCCGTTTCGTTACGCAACTCCATGCTCCCCGTTCCCCGGGAACAGGCACCCAGCAGGAACAGTCCCGCTGCGGCGATCAACCGATATTTCTTCATATACGTGTCTTTTTTTTGGAAAAGAGGAAAATCAGCACCGTACCCAATACGGCCGACGCGAACGATCCCATCAGAATGGCGATCTTGCCCCGGCTGACGATCTCGGCATCGGCAAAGGCCAGCGTATCGACGAAAATCGACATGGTGAACCCGATACCGCCCAGGCAAGCCACCGCGAAAAGCATCTTCCAGCCGGCTCCCTCGGGCATTTCGGCCAGCTTCGTCTTCACGGCGAGCCAACTGGCCAGGAAAATACCGAGCGGCTTGCCCACGAGCAATCCGAAGAAGATGCCCGTGCCGACCGCACCGGCCTGCGGCGTAACGTGGAAGATTCGGAAGTACTCCAGCGAATCGATCGAGACACCCGCATTGGCGAATGCGAAAATAGGCATAATCAAAAATGTTACGTACGGAGCCAGCAGATGTTCGAGACGGAAGCTCATCCCTACCGAATCGGTCGCCAGCGAGGACATCATCCGCAGGTAGTACCTGTGCTCCTCGTTCGGAAAATCGTCGGCCCGGCACTCGGCTTTCAGCAGCGCATCGGACAAACCGCTCATCTTCCGCGCGAAATACTCCTTGCTATAACGGGGTTTCATCGGGATGAACATGGCGATCACCACGCCCGACAGCGTGGAATGGATTCCCGAATAATAAAACAGGGCCCAGACGACGAAAGCCGGTACCAGATAGAACATAATGCGGGTTTCGCCCACTTTATTCAGGAAATAGATGCCTACGAGGATCAGGATCGCAATCGCAAGCAGCAACAGATTGACCTCCTCGCCGTAAAACAGCGCGATCACCAGAATCGCCCCCAAGTCGTCCGCCACGGCCAGGGCCGTCAGGAAAATTTTGAGCGAAATAGGCACCCGATCGCTGAATATCGAAAGGATGCCGATGGCGAAAGCAATGTCCGTCGCCGTAGGGATTCCCCAGCCGGGTGCCGCGACGGTTCCCGCGTTGAACGAAAAATAGATCAATGCAGGCACCACCATACCGCCCAAAGCCGCCAACACGGGCAGAATCGCCTTCCTGACGGAAGAGAGCTGTCCGATGACGATTTCGCGTTTGATCTCGAGACCGATCAAAAAGAAGAACACCACCATCAACCCGTCATTGACGAAGGTCTGGAGGGTCAGGCCCCGGGGAAACATCCAGTCGATCAGACTGCCGGGACCACGCACCACCAAAGCGATGTCGATGTTGAGCACCCGCTGGTAATACTCCGCCGTCCAGGGAAGATTGGCCAGCAGCATCGCAACGGCGACACTGAAGAGCAACACCAGTCCGCCCGACCAGGGAGCCTCCAGAAAACGACGCCCCCGCAACTGAAACTGATAATGTTGCCGGACCCAGCGGTACATGGAAAAAAGCCTCATTGTCTATTCATATTTATATTCGTAATCCAAAATAAACCGTCTTCCCCGGCAGAATTCACGCCCTGTCGGAATCAACCTCTTCCTGCCGACGAAGTCCGCAAGGCCAGGCCGCACAATTTGTAGAGCACGCGGGCTCCTACGACCGCGTCGATCTTATCTTCCGGGCAGGGAACGACCTCCACCAGGTCGAACCCGGCGATGCGGCGGCCCGAATCGGCCACGCACTCCATCAGGTAAACCACCTGTTCAAAAGTGATGCCGCCCGGAACGGGAGTGCCCGTATGAGGACAATGTTCGATGGTGAGTCCGTCGATGTCGAAACTGATATAAACCACCTCGGGCAGCTCGTCCACGATGCGGCGGCAGCTTTCGGCCCAGGTCGTTCCCGCGAATCCGGCGCGAGCGAGCGAGCGCGAATCGAACATAGCGATCCGCCCGTCCGAAGCGGCCCTTTCGGCCTCGGCATCGCAATAATCCCGCACGCCGACCTGCACGAGCTTGCTCACCTGCGGCAGGTCGCGCAGTACGTTGAACATGATCGAAGCGTGCGAAAATTCGAATCCCTCGTACGCCTCACGCAGGTCGCAATGGGCATCAATATGGAGAATTCCCAGCGAACCTTCCTTCTCGGCAACGGCACGGATCAAACCGTACGGCGTCGAATGGTCGCCTCCGACCAGCCCTACGACCTTACCTTGCGAGAGCCACTGGCGGGCCTGACGGTAAATATTGTCGTTCATGGCTGCACAGCCTTCGTTGATACGGCGCAGACGGCGCTCGATACGTTCGTCGTCCGGCGCTCCGCCCTCTTCGAGATGTTCGATCACCCGTTCGGCATCGGCCCGCAGCTTGCGGGACTCCTCCTGCAGCGAATAGTCGATGTCGGCCGTAGCGATGCCTCCGAGCCAGGCTCCCGGCGCCGAAGCATCGTAAAGATCGAGCTGTGTGGAGGCTTCGATCAGGGCATCCGGCGCCAAAGCCGTTCCGGCACCGTAGGATACGGTCACGTCCCAGGGTGCGGAAACAAGCACCAGCGCAGCCTCCTCGGGCGTGAACGGCAAACCGTAATAAGCGCCGTTGTCCACCCCCACCCCGTTGGGATTGAATGTTTTCAGATCCATAGTCTTTCCTTGTAAGAATTACAAAGATAGTAAATTTTTGATTTTCCGCCATCGTTATCACCGATAAACCCCGTTTTTAACGGGGTGCCGACCGGCCGACCCGGACGACGCCCGAAGCGGGAGCCGTATGCACCGGCGCACGGTTCCCGTAAAAAGGAGCTCAAATAAATTTGGCGCCGCCCTCGCCCTGCACTATCTTTGCTCCGCAATTAACCAATTCGAATACCGTCGTGAAAATCGTCGCCGACAATGCCATACCTTTTTTGAAAGGAGTACTCGAACCTTATGCCCGGGTGGAATACCTCCCCGGGAAAACCATCGCAACGGCCGATGTCCGGGATGCCGACGCCCTGATCGTCCGTACCCGCACCCGGTGCGACGCCGCCCTACTCGAAGGATCGTCCGTCAAACTGATCGCAACGGCGACCATCGGCTTCGACCACATCGACACGGAGTATTGTCGGCGACACGGCATCGAAGTAGCGACCGCCGCAGGATGCAATGCACGGGGCGTACTGCAATACGTCGCTGCAGCACTGGTCCGCCTCTCACGAGTACAGGCCTGGGAACCTGCAGACAAAACCCTCGGAATCGTCGGTGTAGGACACGTCGGGTCGCTCGTCGAGGCCTACGCCCGGACGTGGGGATTCCGCGTCGTGGCATGCGATCCCCCCCGCGAAGAGCGCGAGCACGGCGGATTCCTGCCGCTCGAAGAGGTGGCGTGCCAGGCCGACATCCTCACCTTCCACACTCCGCTGGACGATACGACCCGGCACATGGCCGGGGCGAAGCTCTTCGAGCGAATGAAGCCCGGCAGCATCCTCATCAACACTTCGCGCGGCGAGGTAGTCGATGGGCAGGCGCTCCGCGAAAGCGGTTTGCAATACGTCCTCGACGTCTGGGAACACGAGCCCGATCTCGACCCGCTACTGCTGCGGGACGCATTGCTCGCCACCCCTCATATCGCCGGTTATTCCGCCCAGGGCAAGGCCAATGCAACGGCCCTGTCCGTCCGGACGATCGGCCGGTACTTCGGACTGTCGCTCGGGGAGTGGTATCCGTCAAACATCGCCCCGTCCCGTCCCCGGGCGATCTCCTGGCAGGAGCTTTGCGACACGATAGACGACCGCTTCGACATCGCCGCCGAAAGCAGACGGCTGAAAGAGAACCCCGAAAAATTCGAAACGATACGCAACGAATACCGCTACCGGGAAGAATATTTTTAACAATTTAGATGCTTTTTTCTTAACTTTGCGGCCGAAATCGACCGCACCGCCCATTATGTATCGTAAACTGATCAAACCCATCCTGTTCGCCATGAACATCGAGCGTGCCCACAGCACGGTCCTGTTCCTGTTGCGCATGATCGGGAAAATCCCGGGCGGACGAGCGCTGCTGCGTGCCATGTACCGCACCGAGCACCCTTCGCTCGAACGGGAGGTATTCGGACTTCGGTTTCCCAACCCGATCGGTCTGGCGGCGGGTTTCGACCGCAACGGAGAAGCGTTCCGCGAACTTTCGGCCCTGGGCTTCGGATTCGTCGAGATCGGTACGGTCACGCCCCAACCCCAGGCCGGCAATCCCCGACCCCGCATCTTCCGGCTGCCCGCAGACCGGGCGATCATCAACCGTTCGGGCCTCAACAACAAGGGGTTGTACAAGGCCATCGCCCAGCTCCGCCACCGGCACGACCGGCTCATCATCGGAGGCAACATCGGCAAAAACACGCTGACACAACCTTCGCAGGTCGCGGCCGACTACCTCAAAATGTTCCGCAACCTCTACCAATACGTCGATTATTTTTCGATCAACGTCTGCTGCGACAACTGTGCGGACGGCAGCGTATCGCACAACAAAGCCCACCTGATGAATATTCTGCAGCCGCTCTTCGATTTTCGCCGCGGCCAGAACCAGTACCGGCCGATCCTGCTGAAAATATCGCCCGACCTGCCGGACCCGCTTATCGACGAAGTGACCGACCTGATGCTTTCTACGCCGCTGGACGGCATCGTGGCCGTGAACGGTACTTTCTCGCGCAAAGGTCTCGAAACCGATGAGGAGACGCTCGACGAAATCGGCAGCGGCCGATTGAGCGGAGCTCCCCTTACGCAGCGGGCCATCGAGGTAGTGCGCCGCATCCACCGACGTTCGCACGGAGCCTATCCGATCATCGGCGTCGGAGGCCTGATGAATGCCCGGGATGTGAAAGCCATGCTCGCCGCCGGCGCGAGCCTCGTCCAGCTATACACGGGATATATCTACGAAGGGCCCTCCCTGGTCAAGGAGATCTGCCGGGCCCTGATCGACGACGCAGCGTCCGAAGCCTCCGCTTCGCCCGCGCCGGGGAAATAATTCAATCTTACCACCATGAAAGCATCTATTCTTACGATCGGCGACGAAATCCTGATCGGGCAGATCGTGGATACCAATTCGGCGTCGATCGCCCGTCACCTGAACAATGCGGGCATCGTCGTCTGGGAGCGCACATCGGTCGGCGACCAGCGCGAGCAGATCACCGAGGCCGTAAAACGGGCCATGAACCAGAGCGACGTAGTCATCCTGACCGGCGGCCTCGGCCCCACCAAGGACGACATCACGAAAAAGACCCTCGCCGAGCTCTTCGGCTCCCGGCTCGTATGCGATCAAACCGTCGCCGACCACGTACGGCGCATGCTCGAAGCGCGCGGAATCGAATACAACCGCCTGAACCGCGATCAGGCGCTCGTCCCGGCGTGCTGCACCGTGCTTTTCAACGCCCACGGCACAGCCCCCGGCATGTGGTTCGAACAGAACGGCAAAGTCGTGGTTTCGCTGCCGGGCGTTCCCTTCGAAATGGAGCACCTGATGACCGACGAGGTAATGCCTCGTCTGAAAGCCCGTTTCTCCCTGCGGCAGATCGTACACCGCACGCTGATCACGGCAGGTCTGGCCGAATCGATGCTGGCCGAAAAGATCGCCGACTGGGAAAATGCCCTGCCCCCGTACCTCCACCTGGCATATCTGCCCGCCCCCGGCGTGGTGCGGCTGCGCCTGTCGGCTTACGAAGTCGAAGGCGAGAGCGTATCGCACGAAATCGACCGGCAATTCGCCGCCCTGCAACGCATCATTCCCCGCTACGTCCTCGGATTCGAGCGGGCGACCATGCAGGAGATCGTCCACAACCTGCTGACGCGGCGTCGGCAGACTCTCGCCACGGCCGAGAGCTGCACGGGCGGCAGCATCGCGGCCCGCTTCACGGCAATACCCGGAGCATCGGCCTATTTCCTGTGCGGAGTGGTGGCTTACAGCAACGAATCCAAAAGCAACCTGTTGGGTGTCGATCCCGAAACGATCGCCTGCCGGGGCGCCGTCAGCGAGGAGGTCGCACGGCAGATGGCCGAAGGAGCACGCCGCACCGCCGGAGCCGACTATGCCGTCGCAACCACCGGCATCGCAGGTCCTGCGGGCGGCACGGAACAGAAACCCGTCGGCACGGTCTGGATGGCCGTAGCCGGCCCGCACCGTACCGTGACCCTGCTCAAACAATGCGGCACCGACCGGGGACAAATCATCGACCGGGCGAGCGCCTTCGCACTCGCGCTCCTGCGCGACGAAATCGAACGGGATGCCGCCGGAGAATAACCCGGTTTCGACACTTCCCAAAGCCCCCTGACTTCCGGAGCCTCGAAAGGTTCCGGAAGTCTTCATATCCCCGTCTCTGGAACAAGCCCCGTTCCTCCCGGAACGCATCCAACCCTTTCCGATACGCTGTCCGGCCGGACGCCCCCGAAAATCGCGAAACAAAAGCCCGATACGATCACTAGCACCGTCCGATGAAATTCAAAGGCGGATCATTGAACACACCCCGTCGAAAAGAGTTAATTCTCCGACCGTAATTACGGGCACCTCATACCGCTATATATCAAACATTCGCCTTCCAAAACCGAAATTCGAAGCTATTCCCGAACAGATTCTTCCTCCCGGTCAGCGACAAAATCACCCAGTTATTCCCACCGCCCCTCTATCCGCACGATTTTCGGAAACACGGGAACGGCCTTGAAAACGGGATCTTTCGACAAATATACTTTTTGAGAAATGATATAAACGAAATGAGAGAGCAATATACGCCTGCTCCCTTCATCTTTGCTGCAACAAAATAGCATCCGTATTCCCGACCGTCAAAAGCCCCGAACGAAAGTCCTCCCGGCAAACAGATTTCGAGGCCGATCGAACGACACCGGAAAGCCGATCGATACGGACCGGCGCACACCGCCCCGAAATGATCCGAGCACATGATATACATCGGTTATTCCCGAAAAGAAAAACCGACAAGTCTAACCATCAAAAAACAAAACCCATGAAAAGATTCTTACATTTGCTCACAGGGATTTGCACCCTCGCCCTGGCTCTTCAGGCCTGTACCAAGTCTCCGGCCGAAAACCCGGGAAGAACGGACGATCCCGGAAACGACGAACAAAACAGCAAGGTAACCCTTACTCTCTCGACGCCCCGCACCCGCACGACGCTCGTCAGCGAAACCTACGTCCACTGGAGCGAAGAGGATATTGTACAAATCAACGGCACGAATTTGCCCGTAATCCCCGATCCGAATGATCCGACACGCGCAACGATCTCCAATGTGGACACCGCCGAAGAGTACGTGGCTCTCTACTCTCCGGACAACGGCGGATATATCCCGGAGCGAGAGGTCGTCGAAGCCTACTTCCGCCCCGAAGTGCCCCATACTCCCGACTCGTTTTACACGACAGGAGGCAATCCGATGGTGGCATACAGCACATCCACCTCGCTGGAATTCAAAAATATCGGCGGATTACTCCGCATAGGAGTGACCGGCGATGCGTCGATCGCGTCGGTTATGCTGTCGGGCAATGCGGGAGAACCCATTGCCGGACACTTCGAAATCTCGAAAAGCGATCTGGCTTCCGGCAGCCTCGATTTCGCTCCCGGCGAAGGTTCCGCACAATTCGTCAGCACCTCCGTCACGATGACCTGCACGGAGAATGTACGACTCGATGCGAACTCTCCGACCTATTTCTACTTCGCGCTGCCGGCAGCCGAATACACGGAAGGATTCACCGTAACGCTTACCGACAGCGAAGGCAACACCTGCCTCCGGCAAACGCATAACTCCGTCTCGATCGAGCGTGCGACCCTCAAGTCGATGGAACCGATTGCGTTCGAAAAGGACAAAGCGCTTACGGTCACTTTAGGAGAAATCGCGGCGAACTCCGTTACCTGGAATATCGAAGGTAATCCCTCGACCGACCTGCGGACCCTGCTCGTCACCAAAGCGATGTGGGATCATTTCATCGCACAGGAATATTACCTCGACAATCCGCAAAAACTCACGTCCGAAATCCTCGCGGCCTATTCCGCCACCATTCCGACCGACGACAACGGCCGTTACGAAGAGACTGCAACCCAGGCAAGAGCCGTAAACTCGATGCAGCCCGTACAGGAAGACAACGACTACCTCGTCTTGGCCGCCTATTTCTCCGGCACCCAATCCGTCGGCGTAATCCCCGCCCCGGTTCCCGTTCACACTCCGGCCGCCACAGGCCCGGCTCCCGAAGTGAATGTCACCGTCTCTTCGGCCGGCAGCACTACGATCGATGTACTTACCACCACCAGCAACGCATCCGGCATCCTTACCGCACTCTTCTTCAAAAGCGATTACGACAATGTATTCAGCCGGGAGGGAATAGACGAAGAGTTGATCGCAAAGTACGGCAATGCATGGACGGCAGAGCAGGTAGAGCAGGCCAACAACGGAGGATATACACTCCAATACATTTCGCTTCCGCCGGAAACGGAATTCGTTATGCTAATTTCGGTCTCCAGCGCAGCAGGCAAAGCTACGCTCAAGAAAGAAATAATTGCGACCGAACCGTACGTCGATCCTTCTGCCGAATGGATCACCGTTTCCTCCGAAGCCACGTTCGTTTGCGGCTTCTTCTTCAACCAAAGCATCCCCTCCTTGTCGAACGTGATCAATATTACGAACCTTAAAGTCGAAAAACTCGCCGATCGCGACCTCTTCCGTCTGACCGACGCCTTCTCCGTCTCCCGGATCCCCGAACTTGCGGCCAGCGGCATATACAGCGATCTGTCCGGCAGTCCGTATTATTTCTATATGGATGCGACCGACCCGAACAATGTAAAAGTCGTCAATGAAGTGTGCCAACTCGGCATCGTTCACAACGAATACGGAGCAATGAGCGTCGGCAACGACTTCAACATCCAAGGCGGCGAAGAGTACCAGCACGGTACGTACAACCGAGCGGAAGGCACGATCCGAATCGGCGTGCTCATTTGCTATGCCGACAGCCAACAACTCTTCGTCACGCCATTCAACAGTACGCTATATCTGAATCCCGAAACGCCCGGAAACAGTGTTTCGACCGAAAATTTCAAGAAAGACCCTGTCGCAATTCCCTGGTAAGTCAGGACCCCCGAAAACAGAGACACCGGCCCTTTTTCAGGCCGGTGTTTTGTTATTTGGCCAAAAGATTGTATATTTGCACTCCCCGAAATGGGATTACAATTAAATTTTAACCAAAATGAAAGTTTGCGAAATTACAGGCAAGGTAGCGGTGATCGGCAACAATGTTTCCCACTCGCACCACAAGACCAAACGCAAGTTCAGCCCCAATCTGAAGAACAAGCGCTTCTGGTCTGAAGAGGAAGGCCGCTGGATCACCCTCAAGGTATCTGCCGCCGGAATCAAAACAATCAACAAGAAGGGCCTCGCAGTAGCGCTCCGCGAAGCTGCCGCACCCAAAAAGGTTTACTAAAACTCAAGTGACAAATGGCAAAGAAAGGCAACAGAGTGCAGGTGATTCTCGAATGCACGGAACAGAAAGCTAGCGGTGTTCCGGGAATGTCCCGCTACATCACGACCAAGAACAAGAAAAACACCCCCGACCGTCTGGAGCGCAAGAAATACAACCCGTTCCTGAAGAAGGTGACCATTCATCGTGAAATCAAATAATTTTAGTGCTATATGGCAAAGAAAGTAGTCGCAACGCTGAAAACCGGTACGGGCAAACAGTTCACCAAATGTATCAAAATGGTGAAATCCGACAAAACCGGTGCATACATCTTCAAAGAGGGCATCATCGCCAACGACCAGGTGAAAGACTTTTTCGCCGAGAAGAAATAAATGCAATGCATTAGGCGAAACGAATGTTTTCGGATCGCAAGGCCGGAAAGAATCATCCGCCGGACCGGATTCGGAAAACAACCTAAAAATTCGATTCCGCTTAATACAAAGGGCATCCTCAACGGATGCCCTTTGTATTTTCACCGACCCGCAACCCGGCAGAACAGCACCGATCATCGAGGAATCATTCGTACCTTCGTTCCTCTTGCGGTTCTTCGCCTCGACAAAACGGGAATAAATTCGCTTTGCACCACCCGATTTATCCGTATCTCTAACTTTGCCTAAATACTCCAACGCGGCAACGCTCAAAAAAATTTGGCTCCGCCGGCTGGTTGTACTATCTTTGCAGAAGACAGGAAGCGATTCGGCAATCTTTGCGTGCAAGCCCACACGATTGCTTTTATCTTTCACTATCTTTGACGTAGTCTTAAAATGTTCTCGGAAAACTGGCAACAAGTTCCCGTTTTCTCTGGGCTTTTCGTATTTTTGCAACATTACTAATATAACAATATTTTATGGGATTCTTCGATCTTTTCAAGAAAAAACAGAATACACAGCCGACGACTCCGGCGGAACGATCTCAACCGACTTCTCCGGAAAACCACCGGCCGGCTGCGGTCGAAAATACGACGAAGCAGGAAAATACCTCTCCCCAGCCGGCTGCCCGAACCGCTGACCGGGAGCAGGCGGAACTCAACTCCGGTCTGGAGAAGACCAAAACGGGCCTCTTCTCGAAACTGGCGCGGGCCGTTGCCGGTCGATCGACCATCGATACACAGGTGCTCGACGATCTGGAGGAGGTGCTCATCACCTCCGACGTAGGCGTGGAAACCACCGTGAAGATCATCGAACGCATCGAAGCCCGCGTCGCACGGGACAAGTATATGAACACCTCGGAGTTGCAATCGATCCTGCGCGACGAGATCGCCCAACTGATGGAGGAGTCGCACCGCTCGACCGAAAACTTCGGACTCGACGTCGAGGAAGGCGTCCCCTACGTCATCATGGTCGTCGGCGTGAACGGCGCCGGCAAGACCACGACGATCGGCAAACTCGCGGCCCAGCTCACCCGGGCCGGCCTCAACGTCTATATCGGCGCTGCGGATACGTTCCGTGCGGCCGCCATCGACCAGTTGGCCGTATGGGCCGAACGGGCCGGCGCCACGATGATCCGTCAGGAGATGGGCTCCGATCCGGCGTCGGTGGCCTTCGACACCTTGAAATCGGCCGTGGCGAACAAGGCCGACGTCGTACTGATCGACACGGCGGGCCGCCTGCACAACAAGGTCGGCCTGATGAACGAGCTGACCAAGATCCGCAACGTGATGGGCAAGGTTATCCCCAACGCCCCGCAGGAGGTGATGCTGGTGCTGGACGGTTCGACCGGACAGAACGCCTTCGAACAGGCCCGGCAATTCACCCAGGCCACGCAGGTCACGTCGCTCACCATCACCAAGCTCGACGGCACGGCCAAGGGCGGCGTGGTGATCGGCATCAGCGACCAGTTCCGCATTCCCGTCCGCTACATCGGCATCGGCGAAGGTATCGACCAGCTCAAGATGTTCGACCGCAAGGAGTTCGTGAACGCCCTTTTCGGCAGCGAAGCAAAATAAAATCTCCCGTGAATGAAGAAAATTAACGTCATCACCCTCGGGTGCTCGAAAAACACGGTCGATTCGGAACACCTGATGGCCCAGCTCGCAGCCGCAGGCTATACGGTCACGCACGACAGCGACCGCACCGATGCCAAAGTCGTGGTCATCAACACCTGCGGCTTCATCGGCGACGCCAAGCAGGAGTCGATCGACATGATCCTCCGGGCCGCCGCCGCCAAACAGACGGGTAAAATCGAACGGCTGTTCGTCGTGGGCTGCCTGAGCGAGCGTTATGCGGAGGAGCTGCGTGCCGAGCTGCCCGAGGTCGATGAGTTCTTCGGCGTGAAGGATTGGGACGACATCGTTCGGGCGCTGGAGGCGACTCCCCGGCCAGCGCTTGCGACCGAACGCCGGCTCACCACCCCGAAACATTACGCTTACCTGAAAATTTCCGAAGGCTGCAACTGGAAGTGCGGTTATTGCGCCATTCCCCTGATTCGGGGGCCCCACGCTTCGGTGCCGATGGAAACCCTGCTGGAAGAGGCCCGGAAGCTGGCCGCAGGCGGTGTGCGCGAACTGATCGTAATCGCACAGGACACGACCTACTACGGCCTGGACCTTTACGGCAAACGACGCCTGGCCGAACTGCTCGAAGCCTTGTGCCGCATCGACGGCATCCGCTGGATCCGGCTCCACTACGCCTACCCCACGGCTTTCCCCGACGAGGTGATCGAAGTGATGGCCCGCGAACCCAAAATCTGCAAATACCTCGACATTCCCTTCCAGCATATCTCCGACGACCAGCTCGCGGCCATGCACCGACGCCATACCAAGGCCCAGGCTTACGAACTGATCGACAAACTGAGGCAGGCCATTCCCGACCTCGCGCTGCGCACGACCCTGCTGGTCGGATATCCGGGCGAAACCGAAGCCGACTTCGAAGAGCTTCTGGAATTCGTGCGCACGGTACGGTTCGAACGACTGGGCGTATTCCCCTATTCCGAAGAGGAGGGAACCTATTCGGCCCGGAATCTGCCGGACGATGTTCCGGAAGAGGTCAAACAAAGTCGTGTAGAACGAGTAATGGCGCTTCAGAATGAGATCTCGCTCGAAAACAACCGGGCACGTATCGGTCAGTTGGAGCGGGTCATCATCGACTCCCGGCAGGGGGATTTCTACGTAGGACGGTCGCAATACGACTCGCCCGAAGTGGATCAGGAGATCCTGATTCCGGCCGCAGGCCGCAGGCTGATCCGCGGTTGCTTCTATCAGGTGCGGATCACCGCAGCCGAAGACTACGACCTCTACGGCGAACTCGAAACGAAATAAAAGACAATCATCACATCTTTCAATGTAGCGTTATCCGACAGTCGCAGGATCGAATCCGACGGTCGCTAACTCACGGCCTCCGGTCGTGTCCGCAATTCACCCCTAATTCCCTTCCCGGGAGGGGAATTGGGCCGCTACGCTTCCCATAACGGGGGACACGAAAGGATATGATCATGAAATAAAATTTTGTCGTTTGACGTTTTTTATATACCTTTGGGAAGGCGGAAAATATTTCCGGCGACAGATAAATGGCAGAGAAAAAGGTCATAAGCGATTTCGAGGCGCAGATTCGGCAGCTCATTGCCGACCATCGTCGGCTTACGGCCCTTTGCAAGGAAACAGCGGCGGAGCGCGACGTCTTGCGTAAAGAAAACCGCGATTTGCAAATGCAGGTAAAAGAGCTCGGCAAGGAGCTCGCCCGCGTACAGCTCAGCCAGGGACTCGCAGGAAATGCACCCGACCAAAGCAAAGCGATCGCACGCGTCAACCGTTTAATGCGGGAGGTGGACAAGTGCATCACCCTACTCAACAAACCCGACCGAATCGGCGAAGAGCTGTCGGGCAAGTAGGCAAGACATACGATAACGACCGAAGATATTTCATTTAACGGGAAGCAAGCGACATGGCCCAGCAACAGGCAATAAAGCTCAAAATAGCCGGTAAAAGTTACTCGTTTACGCTCAAGCACGAAGCGAACGAGGAACAGTCGCTGGCGGAGAAAGAGGAGCTCTACCGCCTGGCCGAACGCGAGGTGAATGCCTATGTCACCCGGTTCGAAAAAGCCAAATACGAAGGATTCTCGACACAGGACTGCCTGGCGATGGCCGCATTGCAGTTGGCGATTTCGAGCGTTTCGCTGGCCCGCAGCCGAGAAGTGGGCAGCGAAGATCTCCGCAGGCTGGAAGCGCTGCGCGACGAGATCGACGAATACCTGAACCGAATCGAAACCGAAAAGAAATAACAGGGAAGGATACGAGGGGGGACCGTATAGAAAAGTCCGCAAGTATCATCGTTCTTTACCATACGTTTAAGAAAAATCTACCCGCATAGATTCCTTAAAGCTTTGCGAAACTGAACAATTTTTACATTGGGGCAACTCACCACTTTCAAAATCAGGCTTCAACCCCTCGGGGTGCAGGCTGCGGCCTGCCGGTAGAAGGTTGCGATTTTCGGGAGCCCCCACACTTGACTGATCTTGCAGATTCGTCAAACAAGTTAAGGAATACTATGCGGTTTTTTTATGCACAAACCCTAATAACTAACAAATAATAACTCTCTAAAACAATGATGACAATCGTACTATCGAGCGTCCTGTCCGCCGTAGTCTGCCTGGGTATTTACATCCTGGTAACCAAATACGTTACCAAGAAGACCATCAAGGCACTGCGTGAAGCCGCCCGGAAAGAGGCGGAAGCGGAAGGCGAAATGATAAAGAAAGAGAAGATTCTCCAGGCCAAGGAGAAGTTCATCCAGCTCAAGAGCGAGCACGACCGCCAGGTCAATGAACGCAACCAGAAGATCGCCCAAAGCGAACAGCGGGCCAAGCAGATCGAAAACAACCTGCAAAACCAACAGCGCGAACTGGAAGGCAAGGTCAAGGAGAACGCCCGCCTCAAAGAGCAGATGGAAGCGCAGCTTCAGGTGCTCGAACACAAGAAGGAGGAGATCGACCGTCTGATGCACGAGCAGAACACGCGCCTCGAGCAGATTTCGGGCCTGAGCTCCGAAGATGCCAAGAGCATCCTGATCGAAAATATGAAAGCGGAAGCCAAAGCCGACGCTGCAGCCTACATCAACGAAACGATCGAGGAGGCCAAAATGACCGCCACGAAGGAGGCCAAGCGAATCATCGTGGCTTCGATCCAGCGTGTGGCGACCGAAACGGCCATCGAAAACGCCGTTACGGTGTTCAACATCGAAAGCGACGAAGTCAAAGGCCGCATCATCGGCCGCGAAGGTCGCAACATCCGGGCGCTGGAAGCTGCCACAGGCATCGAAATCATCGTGGACGACACGCCCGAAGCGATCATCCTGAGCGGGTTCGATCCCGTGCGCCGCGAAATCGCCCGCCTGGCCCTGCACCAGCTCGTAACCGACGGACGTATCCACCCGGCCCGAATCGAGGAGGTGGTCGCCAAGGTACAGAAGCAGATCGAAGAGGAGATCGTCGAAGTCGGCAAACGTACCGCGATCGACCTGGGTATTCACGGCCTGCATCCGGAGCTGATCCGTATGATCGGCAAGATGAAATACCGCTCCTCCTACGGACAGAACCTGTTGCAGCACGCCCGCGAAACGGCCAACCTGGCCGGCATCATGGCTGCCGAGCTGGGGCTCAACCCCAAAACGGCCCGCCGCGCCGGTCTGTTGCACGACATCGGCAAGGTGCCCGACGACGAACCCGAATTGCCGCACGCAATTATCGGTATGAAACTCGCCGAGAAATACAAGGAGAAGCCCGAGGTTTGCAACGCGATCGGCGCCCACCACGACGAAATCGAGATGTCGTCGCTTATCGCCCCGATCATCCAGGTCTGCGATGCCATTTCGGGAGCCCGTCCGGGAGCCCGTCGTGAGGTGGTCGAGAGCTATATCAAGCGTCTGAAGGAGATGGAGGACATCGCGCTCTCCTACCCCGGCGTAGTGAAGACCTATACGATCCAGGCAGGCCGCGAGCTGCGTGTAATCGTCGGTGCGGAGAAGCTCTCCGACATGGAGTCCGAAAGCCTGTCGCACGACATCGCCAAGAAGATCCAGGACGAAATGACCTACCCGGGGCAGGTAAAAATCACCGTCATCCGCGAAACCCGATCCGTGGCATACGCAAAATAGGATATTTATCCAGATACCACCATCCGGTTTCTACAACCAAAGTCCCTTTCCCCTACCATGGAAGGGACTTTTTTTACGAAACACATGAATAAAGAGTTGCAAGCCTACGTCGAACAGGCGATCCTCCCCCGTTACGAACATTTCGACCGTGCCCACGGACCCGAACACGCCCGGACAGTCATCGAACAGAGTCTGGCACTGGCCCGGCATTACCAGGTCGATCGGCAGATGGTTTACGCAATTGCGGCCTACCACGACGTGGGACTGGAGAAAGGACGGGAGATGCACCATATCCATTCGGGGGAAATCCTCGCTGCGGATACAAAACTGCGGCAGTGGTTCTCGCCGCAGCAGATCGCCGTCATGCGTGAGGCGGTGGAAGACCACCGCGCCTCGTCGGACCACGAACCCCGCACGATTTACGGACGCATCGTTGCCGAAGCCGACCGTTGTATCGACCCGCCGACCATCGTCCGCCGCACGATACAATACGGGCTGGCGAACTATCCGGAGCTGGACCGCGAGGATCAATATCGCCGCTGTGTCGATCACCTGACACATAAATACGCGGAAGGAGGCTATCTCCGACTCTGGATCCCGGAATCGGACAATGCCCTGCGCCTCGCACGACTGCGCGAGCTGATCCGCAACCGCCAAGAGCTCCGGCGGCTTTTCGACGAAATATTCGACCGGGAGATGGCTGCGAACGGCTGAAAAACCGGACCCTATTTACCGATGCCTTTCACGGCCTTATAAAATCGGAATTGCTTCTCAGTATAACCCGTTACCGGCTCCGACCGGACGCGCAGATCTGATGTCGGATGCAAAAATCACGGATACGACAAAAAAGGGGCGGCTCTTTTGCAGAGCCGCCCCGAATCATCCGATCGGACGGAAACTATTTTTGCTGAATGAACGGAAGTTTCACGACCTCGGCCTTCATCAGCTTCTCGCGGATCACGATGGCGATCTGCGTGCCGACCTTGGCGAACTCCTTCTTCACGTAACCCATACCAATCCCCTGTTTCAGACAGGGCGACATCGTACCCGAAGTCACCTGGCCGATGATATCGCCCTCAGGAGAGGCAATCTGGTAGCCATGACGCGGAATACCGCGATCGATCATCTTGAAACCGACCAGCTTGCGGGTCAAACCGCCGGCCTTCTGCTCTTCCATCAGTTTACGGTCGATGAACTCCTTGCCATCGACGAACTTGGTCAGCCAGTTCAGGCCCGCCTCGATGGGCGAAGTCGTATCGTCGATATCATTACCGTAGAGGCAGAAACCCATCTCCAGACGCAACGTGTCGCGGGCACCGAGGCCGATGTTCTTCAGCCCCTCCTTCGAACCCTCCTGCCAGAGAGCCTTCCAGAGTTTCTCGCCGTCTTCGTTGGCCACATAGATCTCGCAGCCGCCCGCACCGGTGTATCCCGTAATCGAAAGAATCGCATCCACACCGGCAACCTTCAGCTTCTTGAACGTATAGTATTCCATATCCTCCACCGGCTCGGTGCACAACTTCTGCACGATCTTCATCGCATTGGGACCCTGGATCGCCAGTTGGCAGATCTCGTCCGAAGCGTTGTAGAGCTGCTTGCCATGACCGGCCTCCAAGCCGAATTTCTTACCCTCTTCGACGATATGGTTCCAATCCTTGTCGATATTGGCCGCATTGATTACGAGCAGATAAGTTTCGGCATCGATCCGGTAAACCAGCAGGTCGTCCACGATACCTCCCTTGCCGTTGGGCATGGTGGTATATTGCACCTTCCCGTCGTAAAGCGCCGCAACATCGTTGGTCGTGATATGCTGCAGGAACGCTTCGGCCTTGGGACCTTTTACCCAGACCTCGCCCATGTGACTCACGTCGAATACGCCCGCGTTGTTGCGCACGGCCAGGTGCTCTTCGTTGATGCCCGTAAATTCGATCGGCATGTTGTAACCTGCGAACTCGGCCATCTTAGCGCCGTTCGCAATGTGATGTTTGGTAAAAACCGTTGTTTTCATTGTCTGTTATCGATTTAATTATCAGTTATTTGATTATCAGTCTTATTCGCGGCGCTTCACGCCCATCCGGGGACAGCGGTGAAACTCCTTCGTGCGGTCGAACAGGTAGCGGTAGGTCGTATGCATCTTGTGCTTGGTGGCGCATACGTAACTCTCCACCATGCGCATCATCACCGGATTGAAATCGCCGATCCACGCAAGTTCCAATGATTTGTAGGGCAACTTCGGAACCTCCTTCTCGAAGGCACGAATGATTCCCGCCTCGATGCCCTTACCGTGGAACTCGGGGGTGACTCCGAAAATCAGGCCGAAGATCCGGTCGGCCTTATGCGCAACCTTGAGCGCCCACATCAGACGCAACTTGTTCCACCAGCCGAACTTGCCGTTGAAGGAACCGATCACCCGGTTCAGATCGGGCACCATGATGAAAAAGCCGATGGGTTCGTCGTTATAGTAAGCGAAATAGATCAACCGTTCGTCGATAATCGGACGCAGCGTATTCATAATGCGGAACGCCTGTTCGCGGTCCATCGCCTTCACGCCCGAAAACAGCGCCCACGCCTTGTTATAAACCAGCCGGAAATCCTCGGCCACCTGCTCGAGATTCTTTTTCGAGATATGCTTGAAACAGTAACCAGGACTCTCCTCCAGACGCTTCACACGCTCGTAAACCGAATCGCTCAACTGCCCCACCTCCAACCGACGCAGATAGGTATGCTGGTTGAAGTAGTTCTGGAATCCGTAATTCTCGAACAACTCTTTATAATAAGGCGGATTGTACGTGTTCTCATAGAGGGGCTGAAATTCGTACCCGCTGACCAACAGCCCCCACCAGGAATCCCGGGGACCGAAATTGATCGGACCGTCCATCGCCTCCATACCCCGGCTGGAAAGCCACATGCGAGCCGCATCGAAAAGCTGATCGGCCAGCTCCTGGTCGTTGATAGCCTCGAAAAAGCCGCACCCTCCCGTCGGCTGCTCCTCCAGGAAAGCATGTTCCCGGTCGTAAAAAGCGGCGATACGTCCCACCACTTCTCCTTTTTTATCGCGTGCGATCCAGCGAATGGCTTCGCCATCGGAGAACATTTCGTTTTTCTTCGGATCGAAAACAGCCTGGATCGAAGGATCGAGGGGACATACCCAGTTACGATTCCCCTTATAGATTTTCCGAGGCAGATCGAGGAACTCCCGCTCCGTACGGGCATCGACGACCTCCTGCAAAACATACTTGTCTGAACTCATTGCCTTAAAAATAAGGTTTAATTCCAACAAAGATAACGATATTTTTCCAAAATCCCCGTTCACAGGCCCCAATCCGTGCGAAAACTTTTTCCATATAGTATAACGCAAGAATCCGGGACCGGGAAACTCTCCGATTTCGATTATTCGGACAAACGGAATCGCTTTGTACGAAAAAGTAATCTTTTCGTGCAAAATAAATTACAATCTATAAGAATAAATACTATCTTTGCATCAACATTAAACCACAACTTAATTTCAATATATTATGAATGTTAACAATTTAATGGCAGAATTGGAGCGTAAGCACCCGGGTGAAAACGAATACCTGCAGGCCGTACGCGAAGTACTCGAGTCCATCGAGGAAGTTTACAACCAACATCCTGAGTTCGAGAAAGCCAAGATCGTTGAGCGCCTCGTAGAGCCGGATCGTATCTTCACCTTCCGCGTAACGTGGGTGGACGACAAAGGCGAAGTTCAGACCAACCTGGGCTACCGCGTTCAGTTCAACAGCGCGATCGGTCCTTACAAAGGCGGTCTGCGTTTCCACAAGGCCGTGAACCCTTCGATGCTGAAGTTCCTCGGTTTCGAGCAGACTTTCAAGAACGCCCTGACGACCCTTCCGATGGGTGGTGCAAAGGGTGGTTCGGACTTCGATCCGACCGGCAAGTCGAACGCTGAAATCATGCGTTTCTGCCAGGCTTTCATGCTTGAATTGTGGCACAATATCGGTGTCGATACCGACGTTCCCGCCGGCGACGTAGGCGTAGGCGGTCGTGAGATCGGCTTCCTGAACGGTATGTATCAGAAACTGGCTCGCAAGTACCACACCGGCGTTCTTACCGGCAAGGGCGAAACTTGGGGCGGTTCGATCCTCCGTCCGGAGGCTACCGGTTTCGGCGCACTCTATTTCGTACAGCACATGCTGCACCTGGCCGGCAAGAAACTGGAAGGCGCTAAGATCGCCATCTCGGGCTTCGGTAACGTGGCTTGGGGTGCATCGAAGAAGGCTACCGAACTGGGCGCCAAAGTGATCGCAATCTCCGGTCCCGACGGTGTAGTAACGATCCCCAACGGTATGAACGAGGAGATGATCGACTACATGCTCGAACTCCGCGCTTCGAACCGCAATATCGTGGCTCCGTTCGCAGAGAAATTCGCAGGTACAACCTTCACTCCGGGCAAGAAGGCTTGGAGCGTGAAGTGCGACATTGCACTCCCCTGCGCATTCCAGAACGAGTTGAACGGCGACGATGCAGCCGAACTGCTGAAGAACGGCACTTGGTGCTGCGCCGAGGTTTCGAACATGGGTTGCACGCCGGAAGCTATCCACGCATTCCAGAAGGCAGGTATCCTGTTCGCACCGGGCAAGGCAGTCAATGCCGGCGGTGTAGCTACTTCGGGTCTTGAAATGACGCAGAACTGCATGCACATCTCCTGGTCGGGCAAAGAGGTGGACGAGAAACTCCACTTCATCATGGCAAGCATCCACGACGCTTGCGTGAAGTTCGGCAAGCAGAAGGACGGTCACATCGACTACGTGAAGGGTGCCAACATCGCAGGCTTCATGAAAGTCGCTCAGGCAATGCTCGAGCAGGGTGTATTGTAATCCTGTTCCTCTCATGCGAAAAGAGGTGCGGCCTTCGGTCGCACCTCTTTCATTTTATCCGTTTCGAAGAATCGCGGTTCCGGACCCGCACGAGTTAGAAGGCGATATTCGCCGACAGGCCCAAGGTCAGCGTATTAAGGTGCTGACGACTCCCGCAAGCCATCGGAGGTTGCAGATAGTAAGTAGTCTGAAATCGAAGATCGAGGTTGTAATTGGCCCGAAACGTCATAGAGGTACCGACTCCGAAAACGGGTCCTCCATGGCCTCCCAGCGTATATCCGTCCAAGGAAAAAGATTCATAATACTGATATCCGGCCAAAACCTTGCCACCGGTCCGCCAACGCGCGGTAATCGGATATGAAAAATAGGCCCCGGCACTTGCGGACCAACTGTCCAGACGGTCCGTCGATTCGGCGATACTCAGTGTAACCGGCACACTCGATACGGCCGTACGTCCTCCGAACCCGACATAAGGATTCATAAACCAGGCTCCCTCGATTCCCAGGTTCACGCCTGCATTGAATTCGGCCACGACCCCCGAAACAGGGCGGTACCGCCCCATCACCACCTCCGTACTTACCTCCATACCGAAGAACGAAGGTCGGCAATAACGGTCGTAAAAAAAATCCTGCTCGAATTCCGTCAAGCCCTTGTCCTTGAAGATCAAATCGGCGAACAGATACCCCAAGAATGCCGATCCCCGCACCTACCAGCACGTCGCTGAGCCAATGCTTGTTGTTCAACATACGCGAAACACCCGTCACCGTAGCCATCGAATAACCGGCGATACTGTACCAGGGACTGCGGCCCCCGTACTCCTTATGAAGCATCGTAGCCGCCATAAAAGCCGTAGCCGTATGCCCCGACGGGAACGACTTGTTGTTCGATCCGTCGGGACGGGGCATACGGCAAGTATATTTCAGAGAATTGACCGCTCCGGCCATCAGAGCGACGGAAAAGGCATCCGACACCAGCATCCGGCCCCACGAACTGCGCCCCCGGACTCCTCCGATTTTCAGCCCCAGCATCAACGCTGCGGGAGCGTATTGCAGATAATCGTCGTAACGAAATCGGAAGGAGGGCACATAATCGTTTCTCAAATGACGAAATCCATGATCCCGCTCCTGCACGACGAGTCCCGCAACGACGAGAGGAACACCGATATAGGTTATCCGGTAGGCACGCGAAGAGGTTATCCGCTCCATATCCCGGATAAACGGGCTGCGGCGGAGGGGGGGGGTAATCGGACTCAATGTATCGACCTGGGCGAAAGCGCCGATCGACACCCCCAGCAGAAGGCACAGCAACAGCAATTTCTTCATTTACCAAATACAAGATTCCGACCGCATCGGAAAAACCTGTTCTCACCGCTTACCGACAGCCGGGACGGGGACGGATGCGGCGGCGGATACTCCGCACGACATCGCCCAGAATAGCGATCAGAGAGGTATAGCCGATCACTTCGAGCCATTGTACCCACGTGAGCGGCGTAGTACGGAACACCGGACCTCCGAATTCCACGATCAATACCTGTCCGACGGCGATCAACAGCAGCACCAAGAAGAACGTACGGCTTCCCCGCAGATCGTGCAGCACCGAATGGCACGCTTCGAAGCCTTTGGCGTTGAACATATTCCAGAACTGCAGAAAGACGAATACAGAGAAGAAAACGGTCAGTTGTTCGAGACTGAGCTCGCCGGTCGTAGCACGCCAGTAGAACAGCATACCGAGCAATACGCCGACGAAAATCGTTCCGCAGGTAAAGATCGTCCGGGCCATGGCCGGTGTGATGATAAACTCGTCTTTGGGACGCGGCGGTTCGTTCATCACCGCCGGATTGGGCGGCAGGGAAGCCATCGCCAGCGCAGCGAAAGTGTCCATGATGATATTGACCCACAGAATCTGCACTACCGTAAGCGGCATCTCGGTCCCGAAAATCGAACCTACGAAAACCACGATGATCGCCGCGAAATTGATCGTCAGTTGAAACAGTACGAAACGTTGGATATTGCGGTAGAGCGAACGCCCCCACATCACGGCCGATGCGATCGACGTAAACGAATCGTCGAGCAGCGTGATGTCGCTGGCATCCTTCGCCACCGACGTACCCGATCCCATCGAGAGTCCCACGTTAGCGAAATTCAGCGCCGGTGCATCGTTCGTACCGTCACCCGTTACAGCCACGATTTCGCCCTTGCGCTGCAAAAGACGCACGAGCCGCTGCTTGTCGAGCGGTCGCGCCCGGGACATAATCTTCAGAGCCTGCACCCGCTCGAGCAGCTCCTCGTCGCTCATCGCCGCGAACTCCACGCCCGTCATTTCGTTCCGTGAGGAGTCGGTTTCATCGTGCCATAAACCGATGCGGCGTGCGATCTCACGGGCCGTGGCCGGAGTATCGCCCGTGACGATCTTAATGTCGATTCCGGCCTTCATACAACGGGCTACGGCAGCCGGCACATCTTCCCGCACCGGATCGGCGATCGCCGCCACGGCCACGAACAGCATCTGCGGATCCCGCAGCGCGTCTTCGCATCGTTCGGCCGTCGTTTCGGCATACGCCACCGCCAGCGTACGCATCGCACGTCCCTGAAACAGCAGCAACTGTTCGTTCACCTGGGCGTCCTTGCCATCCGGCATACACATCGCCCGTACGATTTCGGGAGCACCCTTCACGCAAATCAAACGCTTTCCAGTGGTTTTGCTCTGTATAATCGTCGCCATATATTTGCGTTCGGTGGTGAACGTCATACGATCGACGATCGGAGCCTCCTCGCGCAAAGCCGCATAGTCGAATCCCTCTTCCCGCAAGCGGATCAACAGGGCTCCTTCGGTCGGATTGCCGATGACATTTGCGTCGGCATCGAGAAAAGCGGTCGAATTGACGGCGATGATCTCGGCCAGCAACCGTTCGTCGATGGACGCATAATGGATGATCTCCTCGACCCGCATCCGGTTCTGGGTAAGCGTACCGGTCTTATCGGTACAAATCACCGTAACGGCCCCCATCGTTTCGCAGGCGTGCATCTTGCGCACCAGGTTATTCGTCTTCAACATCCGACGCATCGACAACGCCAGCGAGAGCGTGATACTCATCGGCAGCCCCTCAGGAACAGCCATCACGATCAAAGCCACCGAAACCATAAAAATACGCAGCAGCTCCTTGGAAGTCTGGACCCAATCGCCCGTCGAAAGCTCGCCGCCCAGGTATGCCTTGGCGAGCATCGCTACGAAGATCGCAATCGACACTGCAATACCGATCTTACCGATCATCCTCGAAAGACGCGTCAGCTGCTTATACAACGGCGTAGGCTCTTCGCTGGCTATGGACGACTGCTCGGTTACCCGCCCCGCTTCGGTGCGGTCGCCCACAGCCTCGACGATCATCTCGCCGTAACCGTCCACGACGGTCGTACCGCGCAACAGCGCATCGGAAGGATAGGTCGCCTCGGCATCGAAAAAGCGTTCGTCGGTAGTCTTGTCCACCTCAGGCTCGCCCGTCAGCGTCGATTCATTGATCTTGAGCGATACGGCCTTCACCAGCTTACCGTCCGCCGGGACCGTTTCGCCATTCTCGACATACACCAGGTCGCCCACGACCACATCGCGTCGGGGCACCTCGGTCATCTCCCCGTCGCGGACGACCTTGACCGGAATGTCGTCATTCACCAGATTGAGCCGCTTGAACCGCCGCATGGCGTCCAATTCGAAGAAAAAGCCGACACAAGTGGCCAAAACGATGGCGCAGATAATTCCGATGGTTTCCAGGAACTCCCCATCGATAAAAGCCATCGCCAGCGACAGCAGCGCCGCTACCAGCAATACCTGAATAATCGGATCGCGGAACTTCTCGGCAAACAGTTTCCAGGCCGAATCCCCCTTGCGGGGCGTGATGAGATTATCCCCATGCAGACGGCGGCTCTCCTCCACCTGGGCGGAAGTCAAACCTCTGTGTTGATGTTCTTTCATAAAGTCAGTCGGATATATAAATAAGGTTGTGAATGTTATCGAAAAGAATATTGCCGGGTCGAGGCATCCAGCCGGACCGCAATGAACAACATGATGGTAAAAGCCATGAGCGACGAACCACCGTAGCTGACCAACGGCAGGGGAATTCCCATCACCGGCATCAGTCCGATGGTCATCCCCACATTAACGAGCAGATGAAAAAGCAGGAATGCCGCAACGCAGTAACAGTAGATCCGTCCGAAAGGCTCCTCCTGCCGTTCGCCCATACGCATCAACCGGAATATCAACAGGCAAAAGAGCGTCAGCAGAAGCATAGCGCCCAGAAATCCCCACTCCTCGCCGATGGTACAGAAAATGAAATCGGTATGTTTCTCCGGCACGAAACCGTATTTGATCTGGGTCCCTTGCAGGAACCCTTTGCCGATCCAGCCGCCCGAACCGATAGCGATCTTGGCCTGATTGACGTTATAATCCGTACCGAGGGGATCACTGACCAGCCCCAGGAAACTTAAAATACGGTTCTGCTGATGCTCTTTGAGGATGGAATTGAAAATATAATCGGTAGTCGGAACGAAAAGCATTGCCGTCAGAAACAGTCCGATCGTAATGAAAATATTGCGCAGATTGGCGCGGAAGGCATAAATCGCCACAAAGATGAGCGACAGCAGCGTCACCACGAGCAGGCAGCGGTAGAGATCCATCGCTCCGGGAGCCGCCAACAGCATCCCGAAATAGAGAAGCAGCGTGCCCAATGCCAGCGCAGCCAGATAAACCATGCGGGACCGCCACTGTCCGTTCATCATCGCCTCGGAAAGCGTACAGACCAGAATCAGCATCACCAACAGGGTCAGCGGCGTAAAGAGGAACGAAAAAATAAAGAGTACGGCGATCAGGATCACCGGAATACAGAGCCACTTGTTCAAACCTTCGCGGTACAACACGAACAGCAGCGATACGAGCACGATACCCGATCCTGTATCGTTCTGCATGACGATAATCAACAGCGGCAGACAGATCACCAATCCCACCTTGAAAAGATCCCCCGCCCGGTTGATCGAAAACGAGCTGGAGCTCATCACGCGGGCCAGCGCCAACGCCGTAGCGATTTTGGCGAACTCCACCGGCTGAATACGGACCGACCCGATCTCGAACCAGGCCTTCGCACCGTTCACTTCACGACCGAACAGCAGAGCGGCTACCAGGGTCAGCAATCCCAGGACATAGAACAGATAAGCCCACTTGTGATAGATGCTCGCATCGACCAGCAACACGACGACCGCTACGGCGAACGATATTCCCATCCAGACGAGCTGTTTCATATAGAAATGCGAGAAGGAAAAAATGCTCTCCGCCCCCTCTTCGTACGAAGCGGAGAGGATAGCCACGAAGCCGACCAGCACGATCAGCACATAGATCAGCACTGTCCAGCGATCGACGCCCTCGAACAATTTACCGATGCCGTTATTTTCCATAGGCCGGGTAATAAATCGTTTTCTGCTTGACCATCTCCACCAGCCAGGGCCGTGTGACGGTGTCGGTCAAATAGTACTCTTCGAGCAGACTGGCGATGGGCAAAGCGGCCGAAGCCCCGAACCCGCCGTTCTCGACATACACCGAAATAGCGATGCGGGGATTGTCCTTCGGAGCGAACGACAGGAAGGTCGAATGATCCTTGCCTCGAGGATTCTGCGCCGTACCGGTCTTGCCGCACACGTCCAGACCCGGCAGATAAGCCGTCCGGGAGGTTCCGCCCTCCTTGTGCACGCTCTGCCACATACCCTCCACGATCGGTTCGAAATATTTCGGATCGACTTTCGTATAATGTTTCTCGTAAAACCGCCGGTCCATCGAATCCCGCCCCTCTACCGAACGGACGATGTGCGGGATATAATAGTACCCGCGATTAGCGACGATAGCCGCCAGGTTAGCCATTTGCAGCGGCGTACACTCCAGCTCCCCCTGACCGATCGAGAGCGACAGCACCGTCAGCGCGTTCCACGATTTCCGATAACGCCTGTCGTAAAACTTCCGGTCGGGAACATAGCCGTTTCCCTCGCCCAGAAAATCCGAATCCAGCTTGCGGCCGAAGCCGAAACTCTCGACATACTCCCTCCATACGTCGAACCCCTCCTTGACGCTTCCGTACCGGGGATTTTCGAGAATATCGCGGAATACGTAACAGAAATAGGCGTTGCACGAAGTCGCTATGGCAAAACGCAGGTCCGCAGGCGACGTATGGGCGTGACACCTCATCTTGAGCCGTCCGACCTGATAACCCTCGTGACAGGGATAACGCATGGAAGGAGTCAGCACACCCTCCTGCATCCCGATCAGGCCCTGAACCAGTTTGAAGGTCGAACCGGGCGGATAACGGCCGCTTACGGCACGGTTGAACAGCGGCTGCCGTTTGTTATAGAGCAGCTCCATATAGTGATTGCCCCGCTGCCGTCCCACCAGTTCATCGGGATCGTATGTGGGCGAGGAAACCATCATCAGAATCTCGCCCGTCGAAGGTTCGATCGCCACGGCAGCCCCGACTTTGCCGGCCATCAGCTCCTCGGCGAAGAGCTGCAACCGCGCGTCGATCGTGCAGACGATCGACTTGCCGGGTACGGGCAGCGAATCGAAACGACCGTCCATATACGAACCCTTGATCGCTCCGTGCGTATCCACCTCGGAGATCTTCACCCCCTTCTTACCGCGCAGCTCCGGCTCGTAGGCCGACTCCACGCCGCTGATTCCGACGTATTCGCCCGCCTGATACGAAGGATAACGCCGCAACATTTCGGAATTGACCTCCCCCACATATCCCAGCAGGTTTCCCCCTACTTTACGAGGGTATTGCCGGGCAGTCCGGTAAACGGTATAGAAGCCGGCGAAGTTACACTCGTCGAAACGAAGTTTGTCCTCCTTGGACATATAGTTCATCACCATACGGGGCGCACGCGGACGCACACGGGCATTGGCCAGCTCCCTCACAAGCCCTTCGCGCGAAAGCCCCGTAACCTGACAGAAAAGCGTCGTATCGAACCCCTCCCGATCCATCTCGCGATAGATCACCATCAAGTCATAACACTCGCGACTCTGTACCAGATATTCGCCGTTGCGGTCGAACACCTCGCCACGGGACGGATACTGAACTTCGTAGCGCAACGCATTGCCCCGGGCCAGCTCCTCATATTTGCTGTCGATGAGCTGAATATAAGCAAGCCGCGCGGCGATTACGCCGAAAACGATCAGCACGACCACCTGCAGCACCCGCATCCGGGCAACCCCTTCCCCACCGTAACTCATAGCCGAACCGTCAGTTTAGTGGTGAACAGCCGCGCAAGCAGCCAGATGAAGCCCACCGTAACAGCACTGCTCACGACCAGTCGGACGAGCGTATGGAACAACTGCGCCCAAGACAGGGACTCCAACATGAAAAACAGGAAGTGGTGTACCACGACCATCGCTGCCAGGTAGCGCAGAAATCCGCCCTGCCCCAACCGGATCGAAGAAGGAATACCACCCTCCCGAATCCCCTCCTTACCGCAGACAGACTGCAGAAGCGGCCGGCGCAGCATAGCGACCGGAAGCGTAGCGATCGTATTGATCCCCGCTGCCCCCATCGCCCAATCCATCGCAACGGACATCGACAAAGCCAGAAAAAGCACTGCAACCGGCGGAGCGTCGATCGGCAGCAGGACAATGAAGCCGATATAGACCAAAGGGCAGAGGTAGATACTGATCGACAGGTTGTCGAACAGAAAAATCTGCAACAGGGCCAAAATAAGGAATAAGACGATATAGGGAACAGTCCGGTACATATTTATCTTCTGTTTTGCCGCTCGGCTTCGGCTTCGAGCTCCTGCACATCTTCGATATCCCGGTTGCGCACCAGGATAACATCCGTCAGTTGCGACACATCCACCGCCAGCCGGATCACCACGTCGTAAGCCATCTGGGTATCGGCCAGCGAAAAACTCTCCACATAGCCGATCAGCACGTCAGCCGGAAAATACTGCGAAAAACCGGAGGAAACCACCTCTTCCCCCTCCGTAACGCGGGCATATTTGGACAATTCCTTCATGCGGACGTGGTAGCGATCGTCACCCGCCCAGTAGATCGAGCCGAAATAGTCGTCGCCGGCGAGCTTGCCGCTGGCATTGAACGACGTATTGAGAATCGACACCGCCACCGCATGACGGTCGGAACTGGCGGCCACGTAGCCGACCATGGCCCCTTCCGGAGAGAGCACGCCCATCCCCTTCTCGACGCCGTCGCGTTCGCCCCGGTCCAGCACGATGAAGTTACGGTTCTTGTTGATCGAATTGGAAATCACCCGGGCGACGGTCAGCTCGTAGGGCTTCTCTCCCATATCGTGCAGCAGGTCCGTACGCACCGAATCGGCCGCCGACCTCCGGTAAAAAGCCAACTCCTCCTCGAGTACGGCGACACGCTCCAGCAGGCGTTCGTTTTCGCGCCCCAGGGTAAAATAGGAGCGAATGTCTGCGAAGATGCCGTTCACCCCGCCAACCACCTGGTTCGAGCGGGTGAGCAGCTTGGCCTGCGTATAATTCGAAGAGTGCGCATAATACCCGATGGCGATCGCTTCGAATACGACGAACAAGACCGCCACGTAGATTCTGCGCAGGAATTCGATCAGTTTATACACGGCTCACGGGAAAGCTTCCGCAGCTTCGTTATTTCATCAGGAACGAGAAACGGTTGATATTCTTCAGCGCGATACCCGTACCGCGCGCAATAGCACGCAAGGGATCCTCGGCCACGTGGAACGGAATACCCGTCTTGGCATTCAGACGCTTGTCCAGCCCCTTGATAAGCGCACCGCCGCCGGCCAGGTAGATGCCGTTCTTCACGATGTCGGCATACAGCTCCGGCGGCATGGTTTCGAGCACCTTCATCAGCGCCGCATCCAGCTTGACGAGCGACTTCTCCAGTGCATAGGCGATTTCACCGTAGCTGAGCGACACGGTCTGCGGCAGGGCGGTAAGCATATTAGGACCCGTCACCACGTAATCCTCGGGCTCTTCGTCCAGCTCGGTGAGCGCCGCACCGATCGAACACTTGATCGCCTCGGCCGTGCGTTCGCCGATACGGATGTTGTGCTGCTGGCGCACGTAACTCTGAATATCGTTGGTAAAGACATCGCCCGCGACATTGATCGACTCGGAGCAAACGATGCCGCCGAGCGAAATGCAGGCGATCTCGGTAGTACCGCCGCCTATGTCGATCACCATGTTGCCCTCCGGTGCTTCGACATCCAGACCGGCACCCAGCGCCGCAGCCATCGGTTCGTAAATCATATAGACCTCACGCCCCCCGGCATGTTCGGCGGAATCCCGCACGGCACGGATCTCGACATTGGTCGAGCCGGAAGGAATGCAGATCACCATGCGGATCGAGGGAGCGAAGAGATTGCCCGAAGTCTTGACTTTCTTGATCATGCCGCGCAGCATCAACTCCGTAGCGTTGAAATCGGCGATCACGCCGTCCTTCAGCGGACGGATCGTCTTGATGTTCGGATTGGTCTTCTCGTGCATCTGGCGGGCCTGCGTACCGATAGCCACCAGTTTACCGGTGTGTACGTCCAACGCCACGATGGAAGGCTCGTCCACCACGACCTTCCCGTTGTGAATAATCAAAGTATTGGCCGTACCCAAGTCGATAGCCAGCTCCTGTGTCAGTGAAAAAAGTCCCATAGTACTCTGCTTTCCTCTCTCTATATTATAATCTATTAATTTCTGATAATCAAAATATTGACTTTCTTTCCCAGAAGCCTTCGCCTGCCCGTGAAATCCGTGTCAATACATCAGGAACAAAGGTAATGAAAATGAAAGCAGAATAAAACAAATTCGTTTGTTTTTTCTGCCGAGTGCGTCTTACCCTCTACAAAGGTAGGGAAAAGAAGGATAATTATGTGTCCTTTCCCGTTTTTTATTTACTTTTGTAGAAAAGAAAATTTTATTCCGAAAACTTATGGACCACAAGATAGGCAGCGGCGCCAGATGCGCCATGATCGGATACGGAAGCTGGGCCACGGCGCTCGCCAAGGTATTGACCGAAAACGAACCCTCGATAGGTTGGTACGTCCGCAATCCGGAGGTGCTCGAAAGCCTGCGCGACAAGGGTCGCAATCCCCGCTATTTGAGCAACGTACGGTTCGACCGCACGCGCATAAACCCCTCGGACGATCTCGACCGGGTGGTTTCCGAGGCCGACATCGTCATCCTGGCCAGCCCCTCGGCCTACCTGAAAAAGACGCTCGAAACGCTGACCGTTCCGCTCAAGGAGAAATTCGTCATCTCGGCCATCAAAGGCATCGTCCCGGACGACTACACCACCGTCGTGGAGTATATGCACGACCATTACGACCTCTCTTTCAAGCAACTGGGCATCATCACCGGTCCCTCCCATGCCGAAGAGGTTTCGCTCGAACGGCTCTCCTACCTTACGGTGGTTTGCACCGATCCGGAAAATTCGCATACGATCGGACACAAATTCGCCACCGAATATATCAAACTCTCCTATTCGACCGACCTGTACGGCATCGAATATGCTACTATCTTAAAAAACATCTACGCCGTAGCCGTCGGCATGGCTGTCGGATTGGGTTACGGGGACAATTTCCTCGCGGTGCTGATCTCCAACAGTGCGATGGAAATGGCCCGGTTCCTGCGGGAAAGCTACCCCGACCAGCGCGAAACCCGCGCCTCGGCCTACCTGGGCGACCTGCTGGTGACCTGCTATTCCGTTTACAGCCGCAACCGCAAACTGGGCCTGCTGATCGGGCACGGCTGCACGGTCCGCGATGCTTTGGACGAAATGACCCAGGTGGCCGAAGGCTATTTCGCCGCCGACTGCATCCGTCACATCAACGCCCGCCACAAGGTGCAGATGCCCATTGCCGATATGGTCTATGAAGTCCTTTACAAAGGGGTTCCTGTTCGGGAAGCCATGCAGGAGCTTACGACAAAACTGATTTAACACCAATACAGTCATGAAAACCCTGTCGTTCGATCCCATTCGCGCCGATGTCGCAATCACCGAGAAGGAAAAATCCGCAGCCCTGCACGCCAACGCGCTGCTGCACAACGGCCAAGGTGCCGGCAACGATTTCCTGGGCTGGGTGGGGCTTCCCTCCGCCCTCGGCGAAGAGGAGTTGCAGGCGATCGAAACCGAAGCCGCCCGTCTGCGCGACCTGGCGGAGGTGATCCTCTGCATCGGCATCGGCGGATCCTACCTGGGTGCACGCGCCGTCTATGAGGCGTTGAGCGACCCGTTCAACCTGCTGCACGAACATCCGGCGAAACCCATTCTGCTTTTCGCCGGACAGAACCTATCGGAAGACTATCTGGCCCGTCTGCTCGCAGCCGTCGAAAACCGGTCGATCGCGGCCATCGTGATCTCCAAGTCGGGCACCACGACCGAGCCGGCCATTGCCTTCCGGCTGATCCGCGACGAAATCGAACACCGCTACGGACGCAAGGAGGCGGCCCGGCGCATCGTCGCCGTTACGGACCGCAGCCGGGGGGCGTTGAAAACCCTCGCGGACCGCGAAGGCTACCGCACTTTCGTCATTCCGGACGATGTGGGCGGACGTTACTCGGTTCTGACCCCGGTGGGTCTGCTGCCGCTCGCGGCGGCGGGAATCGACATTCGCTCCCTACTGGCCGGTGCATGCGAAATGGAACGGGCGACGGCCGACGGAGTCCCGTTCGACGAAAATCCCGCAGCCCGTTATGCCGCCGTACGGAATATCCTCTACCAGCAGGGATTCATGATCGAAATACTCGCCTCCTACGAACCGCAATTACAATATCTGGCCGAATGGTGGAAACAGCTCTTCGGCGAGAGCGAAGGCAAGCAAGGAAGGGGAATCTTCCCGGCCAGCGTCACCTTCACGGCCGACCTGCACTCGATGGGACAATACATTCAGGAGGGAGAGCGGACGCTGTTCGAAACGGTCGTCTCCGTCGCCGCCCCGGAGCACCGGGTGAAGATCGGCAGCGACCCGGACAACCTCGACGGACTCAACTTCCTGACAGGCAAGCGCCTTTCGGAAATCAACCATACGGCCGAACTGGGCGTGAGCCTGGCCCATGCAGACGGGGGCGTCCCCAACCTGCGGATCGAAATTCCCCGCATCGACGCCCGCAGCCTCGGCACCCTGATCTATTTCTTCGAAAAAGCATGCGGCATCAGCGGTTACCTGCTGGGAGTGAACCCCTTCGACCAACCGGGAGTCGAGGCTTATAAAAAGAATATGTTCGCCCTGCTGGGCAAGCCCGGCTACGAAGAGGAGGCCGAAAAACTACGCCGGAAACTGTAATCCCCTCGGCTGCTGCGACCGGCGAACACAAGAGGATCCGACATTCAGACCGAATAAAACAGGAGTAAAAATCTTTGTGATTTTTACTCCTGTTTTTTGTAAAACGACAACTATCCAATCAAAAGTCCATTGCCGGAAACCACCTCCTACTCAAGACATTTTTTTAGAATAATTCCAAATGCCGCAATCCAAAGACAAACACCGAAAAATATATACCAGTACGGATGCGGGGCACACAACTCTTGGGCCCAATCTCCCTGTTTTTTATAATATCCATATTGAGAATAGAACATCAAAAAAAACATGATTCCAAAAAGGTACAAGAAAAAATCATCGTGCTGATTTTCCGATTCAAATCGCTTGTTATAATAAAATAAAATAAAATAAGGACTGCATTGCACAGTCCTTATTTTGTCGAATATGAATCCCGTATGACTTACAGAATCCGTACGCCTTCGGCGCTGCGTACCATCACAGAGTTGATGACCTCATCCGGAATGATGCCGTAAACGAATGTCAGCTTGTAAGTGCTGTCGTCCGCAGCCGTCATTACCATCGTTTCGCCGACACCGCTCATCTCCCCGGTTTCTTGATTGAGCTGGCCGAAAAGCCAGTCCACACCGGATACGGTATAGTCGTATGCCCAATTCTCGCCGTCGGAATATTTACCGGTAAGTTTCTTGGAAGTTTCGTCGAAAGTATAGGTACCCGTCATCTTCACGAACCCGTTCGAGCTGACGTCCTGATACATTTCGAAATTCTTCTCCTCGTCGAAAACGATATAAACCTCCTTCGGGAAATTCGTATCGTCGCCGCCTACCTCCCATTTGGTCATATGCCAGCCGTAAACATCGACAGGCTTGGGATCAGGAGGGGTAGGAGGAGTAGTTTCCTCGTTGTCACTGCAACCGACCAGCGCCACTCCGAAAAGCGCCACTGCCAATAAACTAATCAATCTTTTCATATTTCAATTATCAGGTTATACCCGTCTGAAACCGGACAGAATCAATTTCACAACACGCAAATATAATCAATCGAACGCTATTTCCAAAATTTTCACGTCGGAAATCCGAAAAAAGCCGGAAAGGAGGCCCGTTTTCATCGAAATTATCGCAGCGCTCCGCCCGACATCGGACTTACAGCACATCCACCAGGCCGTGTCTGACGGCATAAACCACCAGGCTCGCCGTATTTTTACATCCGGTCTTCTCCAGAATATTGGCCCGGTGCTTGTCCACCGTGCGCTTCGAAATGAACAGTTCGTCGGCGATCTCCTGGTTCGACAGCCCGCGGCACACGCAGACCAGAATCTCGATCTCCCGGGTCGAAAGGCGCTCGTCGGATCCTTCGTACCCGGACACTGCGGTCTGCATCCGGCTGGCGAGCGACCGCAGCACCTCCTCGCAGAAATAGGTGCCTCCGGCCGCCACCGTTTCGATCGCCCGCAACACTTCGTCCATCGGGGAATCCTTCATCAGAAACCCCTTGGCCCCGGCCTGAACCATCCGCGAGTAGTAATTCTCATCCCCGAACATCGAAAGGGTAATGACCTTGAGTCCGGGCTCCAGAGCCAACGCTTTCTCCGTCGTTTCCGCCCCGTTCATACCGGGCATGGCGAAGTCCATGAAGACCACGTCGGCCTCCGTCGCGGGCAGCATCGCCAGAAATTCCTCTCCGGTCGAAGCCTCTCCCACGACCCGAATTCCGTCGTACCGGTCGAGCAGTCCCCGCATCCCGCTGCGGAACAGCGAGTGATCGTCCACCAATATAATTCTGCAAAGTTCCATCGTTACAGTTTTTCCGCCGACTCAGCCTGGGTGCTGACCCGGATTTTCGCCTGCATACCGACGCCTTTGGCACTCGTGATGTCGAACCGCCCGTTCAGGGAGTTGATACGCGAAGCGATGTTCGACAACCCCATGCCGCAATCGGTCACGGCGGCAGGGTTGAACCCGCGTCCGTTGTCCGTATAGTCGAGCGCGAGCGTATCGCCGCTCTTGGAGAGCGAAAGGTTGATCTCCGTACACCCCGAATGTTTGAGCGAATTATTCACCAGTTCGCAAACGACACGATAGAGAATCACCTCGACGTCGGTATCATAGCGCTCCGAGCGAAGGTTGGTCGTGAAACGGATCTTCACGTCGTGCATCGCCGAACTCTTTCCCACGAAGTTCTGGATGCCCCGCGCCAGGCCGAAATCGTTGAGCACATGCGGCGAAAGGTTGTTCGAAATTTCCCGCAGCGAGCGGATCGCCTCGTCGATCACATAAGTCGTATTACCGATGATCTCCTGCTGATCGGCCGGCAGCGACTCCCGTTGCAGGGCCGACAGCGACATACGGGCCGACGAGAGCAACGGCCCCAGCCCGTCGTGCAAATCCTTCGCGAAACGCGACCGCGATTTCTCCTCGGTGCGCAGCACGGCCGTCAGGATGCGCTTGTTGAGCAACTGCCGCTGGCGGTTGAGCCGGGCGATGTACTTGAAAAGCTTATGGGCATACATCACGCCGATCGACATACTGATCGAAATGACCAGTCCCAACCAGACGAACACCTCATAAGGCAGCGTCTGACCGTTGGCACGCAGGAATTGCACGACCCGTTCGACGGAAAGGAGCGTAAATCCGATGGTGAACAGAATCCAGATCGAATTGTACTTGGTCGTACGGATCAAACGGATGGCGAACAGAGTCGCGATCGTCTGGATGACGATGGCCACGATGAGTAAAATTTTGATCAGCATATTGAATATTCCGCTAAAATTCGAATTCTTCCGCTCCGACGCACCGGCCCGAACCGCTTCCCGTCTTCACGAATACAAATATAGGAAAAGACGGGAGTAATTGAAAATTTATTTTCGGACAGCCGGTTCAAACACCCTCTATTCACCTCGAAACGAACGAAAATCGCCTCGGCACATTCCTGCGACTCCGGCAATTCCGACTTCGGACCGAAATCCGGAATTACGCCCCGGGCAGCTTCCGCCGCAAAACAGGATCGCCCAATCTCCGGCACCAGCCTCCGGTCCGATAAATCCTATCCGAGTATCCGCTCCAGCGGAGCCATCTGCGCATAGTCGGTCATATCCGTCTGCACGGGAACCACCGAAACATAGCCGTTCGCCAATGCCCACTCGTCCGTATCGGTCGATTCGGGTTCGCTATTGACGAACGCACCCGTCAGCCAGAAATACTCCCGGCCCCGAGGATCGTGGCGACGGAAAAACTCCTCGCGCCAATACCCTTTGTTCTGGCGGCACACCCGAATACCCTTCACCGCTTCGGGCCGTCCCTTGGGTATATTGACATTCAAACAGAACGGCGTGGGGGGATTGGCCTCGACCACCGCACGCACGATGCGCTCGCTGTAAATCTTCGCGGCTTCGAAATCCGCCTCCAGACTGTGATCGTCCAGCGAAAGCCCGATGGCAGGACAACCGTAGAAACTGCTCTCGATCGCACCGCCCATCGTACCCGAATAGAGGATATTGGCCGCCGAATTCGAGCCGTGATTGATCCCCGAAAGCGCCAGATCGACCTTGCGGCCCTTGAGAAAGTAGTCGAAAGCGATCTTCACGCAATCGACCGGGGTTCCCGAAAAAGCATAAACCTCCACACCGTCGCCTTTCGACACTTCGCGCAGGAAAAGCGGATTATTGATCGTTATCGCCTGACTCATACCGCTCTGCGGCGTTTCGGGGGCAATGGCGACCACCCGGCCGAACTTGCGTGCGACCTCAAGGAGCGCCTGAATACCTCTTGAATTGTAACCGTCGTCGTTGGTGACGAATACCAACTTCTCTTTCATCATATTTTTCTCCGATTTTAGTGACAAATATACGAAAAGGCGGGCGACATTCGTCGAACTCGTTCGAAAAGAATGTCCGAACCGCCTCCCATATTCCATACAACATACATACTTCCTTCCCTGCACCCGGGAAATTCCCCGCATGCCGATCCCGTCGGAAAATTCCATTGTAAACAAAAAGGATCGGGGCAGGGAGTTGCAGACTAACCGCAAACCATGTGCCTCAAAGTTCGAGAGCCATCCATACGCACCGCCCGTCGAAGCAATCCGCACCTCCCGACACGATTCAAGATGAAACCCGTTCACCTCCCACACCCGCCGCAGCCGGCATCGCCGCACAATCGGTCCGGCTGCGGAGTCATCTATTTTTTAGACAGCCGATTGCCCGTTTGGGAAAAAGTTTCTATATTTGCGGACCGTATCAACCTCTTATATTGGGTGCGAAGCCACGACCGGGAACATCAATCCGTTGATTTTCGGAGGATTGCAGAGTAAGATCCCTGCATGGTAGGCAAACACAGCGATAATGTTGAACGCAGAAATCATCAAAAAAATTGTTGCAACAATGAACAAGGATGCAGTAATCCGGCTCGTCAACGAGCAGATGTGGACCAAGACGGATGTTCCGTCGTTCCAGGCCGGTGATACGATCACCGTTACGTACAAGATCGTCGAGGGTAACAAGGAGCGCCTGCAGAGCTTCCGCGGCGTAGTTATCCAGATCAAGGGTACGGGCAAGACCAAGATGTTCACGATCCGCAAGATCTCCAACGGCATCGGCGTCGAGCGTATCTTCCCCCTCTATTCGCCCCACATCGAGAGCATCGAGGTAAACAAGCAGGGCGTGGTTCGTCGCGCACGCATCTACTACCTGCGCAACCTGACGGGTAAGAAAGCCCGTATCAAGGAGAAGAGAGCCGCTTCTACGAAGTAGATCCTTCCGCCTGCAAGAAAAAAGCCTCCGTTCGAACGGAGGCTTTTTTCTTTAACACGAATCTTCACAACGCCGATACCCGCACCAGCTAAAAAAACGCTATTCCGGCCGGGCAAACATCTCGTCCGTCACCGGGTAGTCGATTTCGAAACCCCGGATAATAACTTTTCCCAACTTCCGACAGACAAGACAAAGATCGAGTTGCGGCCCGCCTTCCCGCGACCGACCGAAGAGCCACATATCCCTGCCAATACCCGGCCGTCGGCCGTCCGCACTACGGACGATCCCGAAACGCTCCGAATAAATTCGTTGCCTCCGAAAAACAAAAAGGTTGCAAACGAATATCGTTTGCAACCCAGCCGACCTCCCGGTCGTTTGCGGAGAGGGAGGCACTAATAATCCTAATATCATAGAATACCATACAATACCAAAACCATTACACTTTCAACGGGTTGCAGGACATAGCCCAAGATGATGATATTGCAGAATACCACACAATGCCGGAAAATCGCCCAAAATTCGTGTACATAATCGTGTACGAAGTAAAAGCCGGACAATTCGTGTACATTATAGATTGTCAAACCTTGACATTGCTTTTGCCTTTAATTCATCAACTATCTTCACATAAGGCTTCATTGCCGAAAAATCATTGTGACCCGTCCATTTCATAATGACCTCACTTGGAATGCCAAGTTGCAAGGCGGTAACGACAAATGTACGCCGTCCGCAATGCGTGGTCAATAAAGCCCATTTCGGAAAGACTTGTTCGTGCCTTATGCCGCCTTGAAAATAGACAATCCGTGTCGGTTCATCAATGCCGCATACTTGCCCAAGAATCTTCAAATGGGCATTCATCTTCACATTCGATATTACAGGCAACGCCAAATCTTGCGGAAACTTCATGTCCTTGTATTTGTCAATAATCGCTTGTGAATGCTTGTTCAGTTCAATGCGCAATCCGTCCACCGTCTTTTTTGTGACAACCTCAATAAATCCATCCTTGATGTCTGACCTTTTTAATTTCGCCACATCCGAATATCGCAACCCCGTGAAGCAACAAAACAAGAAAATATCACGCACCCTTTCAAGGGCGGCTTGCGTTGGCAAGAACACATGGTTTTCCAAGGTTTTTATTTCGTCTTGGGTCAAATATATTATTTCCTTTGAATTGCCGTCCGTGCCTTTCAATTTGGGCTTGAATGTGTCTTGAACATCCCCATTGTAATACCCTTTTTTGTGCGCCCACCGCAAGAACCAACGTACAAAAGCAAGATTCTTGGCGATGGTGGTGTTTCGCAATTCTTTCTTTTCCAAATATGCAAGATAGGCTTGCATCTTTGATTCATTGATTCCGGGAAATGACAAGTGCGGGTCAAAGTCATAAAGATGATGCTTGATTGCCGCAAACTTTTCAAATGTCGATGGCGTCCATTGATTTTGTTTTCCCATCATGTCGGTAAACAGGTCGAACACATGAAATAAATCCATGTTCGGGTCTGCAAGGCTTTCATTGGTCTTGGTTTTTCGCCCGACCATATCATTGAACAAGTCTTTGATTTCGCCCAATGTCGGAACACGCTTTTCAAGCAATTCATATCGGGCGAACACTTCATTCATTATTGCTTTCCATTCATCAATGGTGCGGTTGATGTCAGCCGCACCGGGGGCGGATTTCAAGGCGCATTGATTGTTTGCATCCCAATCTTTCAAATCAATGTTATGCCCGGTCGGAAAATCAAGTGGTCTTTGCCCACGTAATGTCACACGCATACGAATGGCAAGATTATGCGTTTCGCCCGGCTTGCGTTTGTGTAGTAAAAACTTTATTCCTTTTTGGATGTGCATTATTTTTCCGATTTAAGCATTTTACCACGTCCGAGCAACAACCATTCGGCGGAAACGCCAAAGTCCGTGCAAATAGCCGAAAGCGCATCCAAATCAATCATTTTATAATTAGTTTCATCCAAAGGCTTGTCAAGACTGTTTTTTATACATGAATACTTTGTGCGGTTCAATTGGTGGTCGTCACAAAAGCCTTTCAACCCGGTTATCTTACCCAAGGAGATAGCCAAGTCCAACGCTTCAAAGAAACGGCGTTGTATTGCAATTGCTTGTGGGTTGATGCTTTTTTTCATTCTTGATTGATTTTGGTAAATGAAAGACTATCGACAACCAATGTTCCAAGGTCAATATATGGTTTGTTGTCTATACTTATGATATTGGGATAATCAACAATATATTTACCGCTTGGCAAAGAAAATCCCGTTTCAGACGAATTGTTTGCGAAATCACGGAATATCCCCTTGATGTAATACAAAGAACCATCCACAAGCATTGCGACCTTTTCTTTATCCATGATGGCAAACACTTGAAAGGTCGTCTTATAATCATTCGACAATTTGCATTTTGAAGTATTTTCACCAAAACCAAATTTTACGACATATTGCCCATTAGGATAAGGCAAACACATTTCATATTGCATTGGCACATCTTCGATATATGGCAATGCACGACCCTTGTAAAGTTGGATTTTACTTTTTAATGTGTCGGCAAAAATAGACCTTGTAACATCATTATTGTTTGCCATTGGTTGAGATTTCAAGCAAGAATCCAACATTTCACGCAAAGCATATTTGGGTGGCGGTGTTTGTGCCGCCTTTTTTTGTGTCCTATTGCCACATCCCAAAAGAACAAAGCACAACAAAACGCATATAATTACATTTTTGATTGTTCCCATTGTTTCATCTTTTTGCCATATTCAACAATCATTGTATCGAATTGGTCTTTGCTTACGGTTGCATATTCTTCACCTTGCAGGCTTGCCAATTCAAGTGCATCAAAGATTTCTTGCGGCATGACCGAATAATAAGACGGGTTGCCGTAATAGTTATTGACCTTGATTCTTATCGTTTCCATATCATTGCCCTTTCGTTAAGTTCCCTATTATTTCCAACAGCTTGTCAATGTGTTCTTGCGCCTTTGCCAAAGATTGTTCTTTGCTTGCAAGGATTTCCAACAATTTATCGGTGTCGGTCTTGTGAACCGTCACGTTGTTGCCATTGATGTTGTCGCCATTGACATTTTGTTGTTCACCCCCGGCGTAATTTTGCGGCTTCAATACCAAGTCACGCAAAATTGCGTGTTTTGATTTTGGAATTTTCGTGCCCGATTCCCAATTTTGAATGGTTCGAGGGTGTACGCCGACCATTTCCGCAAGGGTTTCTTGCGATACACCCAATTTTTCACGAATTTCTTTTATATTCAAATCATTCATAATCAACAACTTACAAAATAACTTCAAAATTAACACGCAATTTTGTGTGAAAAAGTTTGGTTTTACACACAATATACCGTATCTTTGCAGGTGTAAAGTTCCACAATGCAAAGGTAAAGCATTAAGGAGCGTTTGCAAATAGCAAAATTACGTCATTTTTTGCGGAATGCCAAAAGCAAACCCGAAAAGTTGCGGTTTTGAAACACATTTAATTTCAAACATATATGAGTAAAGAACAATTTTCATTCAACAAAGGATGGTCGCAAGTCAAGAACGGCGACATTTCCGAATGCCGGGCAAAATTGATGGCGGCTTTGAATATCAATACCCGAATGGCATTCTTAAACAGATTGAAAGGTGAGGTCGAACCCAAAGTTTCGGAAGCAAGAGCAATCGAAGCCGTGTTTGCCGAATATGGGATTAAGGATGTTTGGGGAATGTAGTATGGAAGCAAAAAGCCTGACCAAGCGTGAAGCCGAAATTGCGGAGTTATTCGCATGGGGCGCAAGCAAGAAAGACATTGCGGAACGCCTTTTCATTTCGGAACGGACGGTGGAAAATCATGCCCGGAACATATACGAGAAAACCGGGTGTTCCAAAATCAATGAGTTATCCGCATGGTGGTTTTGCACGAAATTCCACATTTCCTTTGACTTGTCACCATTGAAACGCAAGGTTATCGCAACAACGCTTGTCGCCTTATTGATGCCGCAAATCTTCAATTTCGACAATGTGGCAATCAGGGTGCGCACAAGGAACACTTGCCGGACGGTTCGGGTGATAAGGTCAAGAAGAAAGTTTGAAGATGACTTTGCAACGGTCGAATTTTAACAACTAAAAATTTCGCAACAATGAAAGAAGAAACAAAAAAACAAGTCAGAATCGCCATTGTCGGGTTGTTCGGTGTCCTTGCGTTGATATGCGCAACATCCGAACCGATAAACCAAGACACATGGTTTAAGGACTTCTTTATCAGCAAGTCGATTGCCGCCCTTTTCGGGTATATCGCATACAGGCTTGCGAAGTATTGGGAATCAAAAGGGCTATTGCCTGAAATGGATGATGATGTATGATAAAAATTGACCCAAATACAAGGATTATCGACTTGACGGTTGGTGAACTAATGGAGTTGATAGAAGCCGCCCAAACGGAGAAAACAACGCCACAAGCCCCGACCGCACCCGAAAAACGGTTTGTCTATGGCATAGCCGGGATTGCCCAAGTGTTCAATTGCAGTATGACAACGGCAAACAGAATCAAGGCAAGCGGACGGATAGACCGGGCAATCATGCAGAACGGGCGCATTATAGTTGTCGATGCCGACCTTGCTTTGGAACTATACAATAACAATAAATAATACGCAACAATGAAACAGGTAACATTAAAATCCCTAACCCTTTGCAATTTCAAGGGTGAAAAGGAACGGACAACGAATTTCAACCCGGACGTAACCACCATTTCGGGCGGCAACGGGCTGGGCAAGTCAAGGCATTTCGATGCTTTCATTTGGTTGCTTTTCGGCAAAGATTCCAAAGACCGAAAAGACTACGAAATCAAGACCCGTGTTGATGGCAAGGAATTGCACAATGTAGAATGCAGCGTGTCGGGTGTCATTGATGTGGACGGTGAGGAAATCAACTTGAAACGTGCCTATATCGAAGATTGGGTAAAACCACGTGGGCAAGTCGAAAGAGTATTCAAGGGCAATCACACCGAATGTTGGTGGAATGATACCCCGGTCAATGTCGGTGAATACACCAAGAGGATTGAAGCAATCATTGATTCATCCGTGTTCAAGATGATAACCAATCCGGCATTCTTTGTCAATATGCCGTGGAAGCTGCAAAGGGAACAACTTTTTCAGCTTGCCGGAACAATCACAGATGCCGAAATCGCTTCAAAGAAGCCCGAATTTGCCCTTTTGCTTGACAAGATAAGCGGCAAATCACTTTCGGACTTCAAAGCCGAAATTTCGGCAAAAAAGAAGCGTTTGAAAGACGAATTGGCGCAAATCCAACCAAGGATTGACCAAACCCATAAGATGATGCCCGAAAATGAGAATTTCAACGCCATTGAAGTTCAAATCCAAGTCATTGATGATGAAATCAAGGAGATAGACAAGGCGATTAGTGATGCCACCGCCGCAATCCGCAAGGCGTATGAAGCGGAGCAAAAGAAGCAAAAGGACGTGAACGCCTTGAAATCCGAATGCCAACAACTACTTTTCAGGGCAAAGGAAGAAGCGCAAAATGCTGCATTTGAAGCCAATGCCGCCCGCCGTGAATTGGAAAGCAATATCAAGGCAAAGGAACGTGAATTGGCAGCGACCAACCGTGAATTGTCGGCAAGCCGAAAAGAGCAAGAACGGCTTGAAGAAGATGTCAAAAAGTTGAAGTCGGAACAAGACACTTTGCGCAATCAATGGTTTGAAGAAAACGGCAAGGTCTATCATGGTGAAACGACTTGTCCGCATTGCAAGCAGGAATTACCCGCCGCCATGATTGAGCAAGCAAGGGATGTTTTCACGAAAGCCCAAGCCGACAAATGCAATGATATAACCTCAAAGGGCAAGCGAATTGGCGAAAGAATCAAGGAACTTGAAAAGGACATTGACGATGTGAAAAAGGACATTGAGAATGCCAATGCCAATGTCACGTCTATCAATGGCGAAATAAGCAAGATGAAAGCCGATTTCGTTGCTTTGCCGCTTGTTGATGCCGCCGCCGTTGTGCCTGAATCAATCCCGGAATGGGTCGAAAAGCAAGCAAAAATCAAAGAGATTGAAGCGACCATAAGCACCGAAAAGGCAAGTTCCGCCGACACGAGCAAGGCACAGGAAAGGAAATCGGAGTTGAACAAGACCCGTGACGACCTCAATAAAAGGCTTGCCAACCGTGATGCAATCAAGCGTTATGAAGATGAAATCGCAAGCCTTGAAAAGAAAGGCAAAGACCTTGCCCAACAAATCGCCGATGTCGAAAAACAGGAATACACGGTTGAGCAATTCACAAAGACCAAGATTGATGAATGCGAAAGCCGGATAAACGGGATGTTCAAATATGTGTCTTTCCGCTTGTTTGACTTCACCATTGACAACAACCCCGTTGAAACGTGCATTCCTTTGGTCAATGGCGTTCCATACCCAAGTGCGAACACGGCAGGACAAATGAATGCCGGGCTTGACATAATCAACACATTATGCCGCTTTTATGGCGTGTGCGCACCGATATTCATTGATAACCGTGAATCGGTCAATGACATTATCGAAACTGAAAGTCAGATTATCAACCTTGTTGTAAACAAGGACAATTTTTTAACAATTAAATAACAACGCAACAATGGAAAAGAAAATTGAAAAAAGCGAATTTCTTTCAAAGGTGGAAGCATTCGCACATGAAATGACAACAATGACAGAAAAGAAAGAGGGTGTCAAACGTGGTCTTGTTATCCTTGCCGCCGAATCGGTGGAAAGTGAAAATGGCACAAAGCAAATCATTTCCGTGCTTGGCAATGGTGGAAAGGTGGTGGAAGCGATTGCCGGATTTGCTTCACAGGAACACGGCAAGTCATTTCTAATGGCTGGCATGAAAGAAGCCGCCCTAAATAGCCTTATTGAAAAAGTATTGGGGGGGGGCAATCGTAATCATTAACAAGTAAAAGATTGAATCATGAACGAAATTCAGAAAACAGAAAAGCAGGGGCAAGTATTGACGGTTGCCGCCCCCGTACAAGTCGGGTTCAACTTCTTTGACCCGGTGCAATTCGACACCATGCAGCGTGTTTGCAAGTTGTTCGCAAGTTCGGAACTTGTGCCGGATATGTACAAAGTGACGGATAAAAACCCAATCGAAAAGGCGATGGCAAATTGCATGATAGCCATTGAGATTGCCCAACGTATCGGCGCAAGCCCATTGATGGTTATGCAAAATATGGTGCCGATTTATGGCAAGCCGTCTTGGTCGTCAAAATTCCTTGTCGCCACCGTAAACACTTGCGGACGCTTCAAGCCCTTGAAGTACCGCTTCACCGAAAAAGGTATGCTTGGCATGGTGGATTATGTCGAGTACACAAAAGTATGGGTAAACGGTCAAAATGGACGGGGCTATTATAAGAATGAAGCCACGACCAAGCAATTTGACGGGCGTAAGATGATGGATATTGAATGTGTCGCCTACACAAGCGCAAAGGGTTCGGAAGAAGTCTTGGAAAGTTCGCCCGTATCTATCCGCCTTGCCATTCAAGAGGGGTGGTTTACAAAGAACGGTTCAAAATGGCAGACCATGACCAAACAAATGCTTATGTATCGTGCGGCTTCATTTTGGACAAGTGCTTACGCACCTGAATTGTCAATGGGGATGCGTACCGTTGAGGAATACCAAGACATAATGGATGTGGATTATCAAGAAGTCGGGGCGGAAGTTGAAGCCGAAAAGCACGACAACGCCAACAAAGTGCAAATCGGTGTGGATTTGGCGCAAGGTAACGACAAGACCACGGCGACAATGATTGACCCGGAAACGGGCGAAATCAAAGCGGTACATGATGTCAATGCCGAAACGCCAAAAGAGGAAGCGGCACAAGCACCGACACCACAACCCCAACCCGGTTTCTAACAAACAATCAAAATCCGAAAGGCTATGGAATTGAAGATTTTGGGTTCGAGTTCAAAGGGCAATTGCTACTTGCTTGACAACGGCAATGATTGCTTGATGATAGAATGCGGCATTCCTTTCAAAGACGTGCAAAAGGCGGTCAATTTCGGCATTTCCCGCATTGCTGGTGTAATTATATCACACGAGCATGGCGACCACGCCAAACACGCCGGAAAGTGCCTTGAAGCGCAAATCCCATGCTATATGTCGCAAGGCACGAAAGACGCATTGCATTTGCCGCAAACCCGGCTTGTCCGTGTGATGGAAGAATTGAAAGTGTACGAAATCGGCAATTTCAAGGTGCAACCATTCGCAACCCAACATGATGCCAAAGAGCCTTTCGGATTTTTGATTTACCACAAGGAATGCGGCATGGTCTTGTTCGCAACTGATACATATTACTTGCATTACACCTTTCAGGGATTGAACAACATCTTGATTGAATGCAATTACCGTCAAGACATATTGGATGCCAATGTTGAAGCGGGCAAGTTGCCGATGGCATTACGTGCAAGAACAATGAAAAGCCATTGCAGCTTTGACACTTGCCGGGAAACATTGCTTGCAAACGACTTGTCAGGCGTGAACCATATTGTCTTGATACATCTTTCGGATGGCAATTCAAACGCAAAGGAGTTCAAGCAAGGAATCGAAGAAGCAACGGGCAAGACCACCCACATTGCCGAAAGCGGAATGACAATTTCAAATTTCAACAAATCACCATTTTAATTTTCAGAACATGAAGAAGTTTCTTTTAAGACAAAAAGGCATTGAAAAAGCCATTGGAAAGTTTGATTCAAAGATTGAAGCCGTTGATGTGATGGATGGTTACATTACGGACAACAACGACGATTTGGATTCAGACGATGAGGGGTATTTGACCCCGTTTGATTTCACCCTTGACGAAATCGAGGAAAAGGAAATCAACGAATGTGTAACCAACTACGAGGAAGCCCGGAAGTATCTTGGCGGCAAGCCCAATGCGGACTTTGCCGTTACAAAGAAGCTGCAATCAAACAATTCTTTGGACTTGAACGGCGTTGCCCATTTGGTTGATGAAATGAACCCCCGACACCTCAAAGCCCTTGCCGCATTGAACAAGTTGTTCACCATTGCGGAAGCATGGAACAAAGCGGATGATTTCGTGCCGGATTTCAGCAACCAAAACCAATACAAGTATTATCCTTGGTTTGTATATGACCGGGATGCTGCGGGGTTCGTGTGTGCGTATACGGATAATGCGGCTACGTATACGTATGCGTCTGTCGGTTCTCGGCTTTGCTTTAAGACCGCAAATCGGGCACGGCAATTCGGTGAAATGTTTGCCGACTTGTACAACGAAGTGTTCCTTTTCAAATAGAATGTGTTTCATAGTAAAACAAATCGGATATGGAAAAAGAACTTGGGCAAGAATACAAGAACCCGATTCAACGTGAAGCGTTCTTGAAAGACAATTGCGATGCTTGCGAGCAAAAAGGGTATATGAAGCCATACAGCCCGGAAGAATTGCAAGGGCATAAAGAAAGGCATACTAATCTTTCGATTGAAATAGACAAAATCGAAGATGAAAAGAAAGTCGCAATGGAAACTTTCAAAGGTCAGTTAAAACCATTGAGGGAAGAATGTAAGCAGTTACTTAAAAATATCAAGGCAAAGGCGGAATATGTAACCGAAACGTGTTACAGGTTCACCGACCAAGAAACAAAGGAAACCGGGTACTACAACAAAGACGGCAAGTTGATTGAGAGCCGCCCGGCGACCGCTGACGAACTGCAACCCACCATTTTTGGCGTGGTGCGCAATCTTAACCCCAAAACAGGAACGGACAATTAACAACTAAATTTTTGAATCATGGATAATGAAAAATTGCAAATCAATCTTGCGCCCGGAATGAGCAAAGCGGAACTTGTCATTCGTGAGGGTGCAGCAGCGAAAGAACTTGAACCCAAAGCACCCGTCAAAACTAACTTGAAAGGCGTTATCGGGGCGGTCGTTGAATACCTCAAAAAGAGAATTAACACCGGGCAATTTGAACAAAAAGATTGCCTTGTGCTTGTAAACCGTGAATCAATCGAAATCACCTTGATAACGAATGAAGCGGATGAATACAAGCGTGGTGAAATAACGGGCAAATTGAGTTACAACCCCAAGTTCATTGAATTTGGCATTAACAGCGGCAAAGTCTGGACACCCACGGAACTTGGCTTGTTTATCAAGATGAACCGGGCATTCTTTGCCGACCGCAACGAAAACATGAAGCTGGTTTCAAGCCTGATGAACTTCACCGCCGATGTGAATAACAAGATTGAAAGGGCGGTCAAGGAAAACGGCAACCGCACAGACAATTTCGCCCAAGTGGTCAATTCCAACTTGCCGGAATCATTCACCATCCAAGCCCATCTTCAAGGGTATGCAGCCCGAAACAATAGAGGTGGAAACATTCGCACAGGTGAACGGGCGTGAAGTCGCCTTTGTGTTGTTGTCGCCGGGCGCACAAGTAACGCTTGAAGATTTGCGTGACAAGGTTATTGATGAACAATTGGAGCAAATAAGGGAGATTGCGCCGGAAATCGCAATCATTGAAGTTTAACAAAATGCCCCCGGCTTGCTTGTCGGGTCGGGGGCTTCAATATCGCAACAATGAATGATTTGAAAATAACATTGGAATCCCTTGTGGCAAGGTATAACACAACGGCATTCATGGAGAATGACCCGGTGGCATTTCCACGTTGTTTCTTGGGTAAATCCAAACAAGATATTGAAATTGCCGCTTTCCTTGCTTCGACAATTGCTTGGGGCAATAGAAAACAGATAATGAACGGTTGCCGAAAGATGTTGTTTGACATTATGGATGGCAAGCCTTATAATTTTGTGATGCACGGAAGCTGGCAACACATAGACCCGAAATGCAACATTCACCGCACATTTTTTGGTCGTGATTTGGCGTATATGTGTCGGGGCTTGCAATTTGTGTATCTGACAAGCAACACTTTGGCAATCGCTTTCGGACAAGGTGACTTAACCGTTTGGGATGGTTTTTCAAGATTGCGTGAATTGTTCGCACAAGCGAATGGCGGTGAATACTCAAAGCATATATCTGACCCGACACCCAACAGGCACAAGGGCGGTTCACCTTGCAAAAGACTGAATCTTATGTTGCGTTGGTTATGCCGTCAAGATGGAATTGTTGATTTGGGCGTTTGGCATAACTTGAAGCCAAGTCAATTGATGATGCCCCTTGATGTTCATGTCGCCCGTGTGGGGCGTGAATTGGGCTTGATTACACGCCAAGGCAACGACCGTAAGACCGTTGAGGAACTGACCCGGAATTTGGCGGCTTTCGACCCCCAAGACCCGTGTAAATATGACTTTGCGTTATTCGGTATCGGTGAATCACAAAAACACGTCAAGCGATGAAAGAAGTGTATTATTTCCAACATGATTACAATGCCCGGAATGACCCAAAATTGCAAGACGTGTTGATTGAACACGGCGCAACTGGAATTGGTGTGTTTTGGTGCATTGTTGAACAACTATATGAACAAGACGGCTTCTTGCCCCTGAAATCATGCAAAAGTATTGCATTTGCATTGCACGTGGAAAGCACGGTTGTAGAAAGTGTTGTGCAAGACTTTGGATTATTCCAAAATGACGGGGAAAAGTTTTGGTCAAATTCGGTAAATGCACGTCTTGAAAAACGCAAGACCATTTCGGAATCAAGAAAACTTGCGGCGATAAAGCGTTGGCAATCAATGCAAGCCCAACAAGAGCAATGCAAAACGAATGCAAATGCAATGCAAGATATATCCAAAGAAAAGAAAAGTAAAGAAAAGGAAAGTAAAGATTCTAATGATATAGAAAGGGAAAAAGCAAAAACCGTCAAACGGTTTTGCCCCCCTACTTTGGAAGAAGTGCAATCCTACATTCAAGAAAAAGGATATTCAGTTGATGCGGAAGCATTCATTGCGTTTTACGAAAGCAAAGGTTGGATGGTCGGCAAAAACAAGATGAAAGATTGGCGGATGGCGGTTGTCACATGGTCGAAACGTGACAATATACGCCCGGCAAGAAAGGCAAGTGTAACAAAAAAATGCAATGACGAATGGATATAAAAGATACCATAACAGACAAGGACGGCAATCAAAAGACCGTGAAAGTGCAGATGCCAAGTATCGGGCGCATTATGGAAGCCGTGAAGCAACGTGGGTTGTTTGTCGGCATTACCCGTTACCAATACTTGCAATATGACGTTGAAGAAGCATTGAAGATTGTTGAAGCAATCGGAAAGAGCCGAAACGCAAAGTTTGTGATTGACGATGAAAACCGCTTCACTTACGAAAACTTCATCAAATGGTGTCATTGCGACACGTCAATGCGATGCCTTGACCCGGAAACAAGGCAGATTGTTCCGGGGAATTTGAAACGTGGAATTTACATTGCGGGAAATACAGGTTCGGGCAAATCTTGGTGTCTTGAAATCATGCTTGCATATAGTGCTGCATGGGGTTTCCGGGTGTCAATGGAGAAAGACAACACGACACGCCCTTTGTGGTGGGCAACCTTTCGAGCGGATGAAATTTGCGACAGGTTCATTGAAGATGGGAACATCCAACGGTTCAAGACACAAGGCATTCTTGGTGTTCAGGATTTAGGCAGCGAGCCGCAAGAATCAATGTACATGGGCAATCGCCTTGATGTGATGCGGAATGTGCTTGAATACAGAGGTGACAAGACCGATGAATTAACCCTTATCACTTCAAATCTTAAAATCAACGGTGAAGCATTATCCAACAGGTATGGCGACCGTGTGGCAAGCCGACTTCGTGAAATGTGCAACTATTTTGAAATCAAAGGAAAAGACAGACGTAAAATTTAACAACTATGATAACAAAAGAAACAGCAAGGCAAATTTACAATTGCCACCAACAGATTGAAGAAATCGGAAAAATCAAGTCCGAAATGTGCGAGGAAGTCAAAAAGGCGCGTGAACGTGCGGAAAAAGACCAACGCCCCATTGCTGAAAATGAATCAAGTTTCGGCAAATATGGAAAGGGTATGCAATTGGGCGTTCCCGATGGTATATGTTCATCAATGCGCATTTTCAACATATCGCCTGAAATTGCCATTCAGGTAATGGATGAACAAGTGGAAGTGTTGAAAAAGCGGCTTCAAGAACTCAAAGCAATTGCAAAGATAGAACTTGAAGCAAATGGCAAATGAAGAATTGAAACAGACATTGGGCGATGATTTATGTGATTATTGCCCGTGGAAACAAGGCGAAATCGACCATCTATGCGATAGTATTTGCGAGGGTTTATATTGCAATGATGCGTTGGGTGCTTTCTTGGATGAAAACCAAGATTATTTTGATGATGATGCGGAATAAATAACTAATAAACGATATAACAATGGACGGTATTATCATTCAACAAGATGTGGTCTATAAGACCGAAAAGGGAACACCCGTGACCGATTCTTTGAAAGTCGCACAAGTGTTCGGGCGGCAACACAAAAATGTGATAAGGTCTATCCGTGACATTATGATGTCGGCTAACTTGTTAGCCAACCGCCAAACTTTTTGTGAATCAACCTACTATGATTCGCAAGGTAAACAACAACCTATTTTCTTAATGACAAAAGAGGGCTTTTGCGCATTGGTTATGCGTTGGAATGGAGAAAAGGCAAATCAATTCAAGATGGCTTTTATTGATATGTTTTCCAAGATGGAAAAGGCATTTCAACAAGTCAAACCGCAATATCCGGCAATCCCTCAAACTTTTTCAGAAGCATTACGCCTTGCAGCGGCACAGGCGGAACAAATCGAGCGGCAACAAAAGCAGATTGAAGCCGATGCGCCCCGTGTCCTATTCTCACAAGCGGTTGAAACCGCCAAACAATCCGTGCTTATCGGTGAACTTGCCAAGATAATATGCCAAAACGGTGTCCAGACGGGCGAAAAGCGGCTTTTCCAATGGATGCGTGACAACGGTTATTTGTGCCAATATGGTGAAAGGTACAATCAACCGACCCAAAAGGCAATGGAAATGGGCTTGTTCGAGATAAAGAAAACAACCATTCAGAAGCCAAACGGCGACACTCTTATATCCAACACGACCAAGGTAACGGGCAAGGGTCAAGTGTATTTCGTGAATAAGTTTTTGCATAACCATCAAAAGAACTTGCAGCCATGAGGATATACATTTCAGGAAAGATAAGCGGCTTGCCTTATAAGGAAGCCGAACAAAGGTTTGAAGATGCGGAAGCCTTATTGACGGAACTTGGCTTTGAAGTGATAAACCCGTTAAAGAATGGTCTTGCGACCCATGAAGAATGGATAAAGCATTTATGCAAGGATATTGAAATGCTGCATTCGTGTGATGCAATCTACATGATGGATAATTGGACTACTTCAACCGGGGCTTCAATAGAATTTGATTTTGCCAACCGCACGGGCAAGGATATATTGTTTGAATCAAACATAATCATTCTAAATGATGAATACAAGGCAATCTTGCGCATACAAAATGCAATCCATGAAGTGACGGGGTTACGCTTCAATCAATATATCACCAAGTCGCGCAAGCGTGACGGGGTGTTTGCCCGGATGATATTCGTGTATCATTGCCGCAAGCGAAAAATGAAGCTGACACAGATAGCCAAGTATGTTCGCCGTGACCATTCTTCGATGCTTCATTTATTGCGGAAGTATGATGATGATTTCAAGTACAATCCGCAATTCCGGGATATGGCGACAAGGGTAAACAATATATTGAATAAAACAAATGAAACCGCATAAATTCGATTATCGTTGGACTTTGAAAGACGCCCACTTCACCAAAGACAAAGGGGCGGTCTTTTCATGTTTTGCTTGTGGGGGGGGGCAGTTCTACGGGTTACAAACTTGCCGGGTTCGATGTAATCGGGTGCAATGAGATAGACCACCGCATGATGTACGCATATTGTCAGAACCACAACCCCAAGTTCCCTTTCCTTGAACCGATACAGACATTCAAGGATAGAACGGATTTACCGCCCGAATTGTACAATCTTGACATTTTGGACGGGTCGCCGCCTTGTTCTACATTTTCGATGGCTGGTGTGAATTGCGGGCGTGAAAAAAGTTGGGGCAAAATGAAGAAGTTTAGAGAGGGGCAAGCCGAACAAGTTTTAGACACCTTGTTTTTCGACTTCATAGACCTTGCAAAGAAGCTGCAACCCAAAGTCGTTGTCGCCGAAAATGTCAAGGGGTTGTTGCTTGGTGAAGCCAAGGATTATGTAAGACGGATATACGAGGGCTTCGAGGATGCCGGGTATTATTGCCAACATTGGTTGCTTGATGCACAAAAGATGGGTGTTCCGCAACGGCGTGAACGGGTTTTCTTTATCTGTTTACGGAAAGACCTTGCAACCCCATTTTTGGTGATGCAAAGCCTTTTCAATGATGTGCCGAAATTAGACCTTGACTTCAAAGAAGCACCAATTATGTTTTCCGATGTCGTTGCGGGCGTTGGTCGTGAAATAAAATCAAAGGAGATGCGGAAAAGATGGGAATCAAGATTGCCGACCGATGATGATTTTGGTGATGTAACAACAAGGCTTTATGGACGGCGATTGACATTCAACACGCAATTTGCATTCCTTGACCGTGTGTGCAATACTCTTACGGGAAAAGAAGATTCAACGGTGCATTATGATAAACCGTTTTATCTTTCGACCCAAGAAGTGACGACAATTGCAACATTTCCACAAGACTACAATTTTGCGGGTAATAAACCCCATTATATATGCGGAATGTCCGTGCCGCCCGTGATGATGGCGCAAGTGGCAAGCCGGATATGGGAACAATGGTTATCGAAGATTTAGAAAATAATGTTTCACTATAAAACAAAAAACAATGAAGTTACTATTCTTTGACCTTGAAACGACCGGGGTAAATCCCGGCAAGAATGGAATCCATCAAATATCGGGTGAAATCGTGATTGATGGCGTTTCCAAAGAGCAATTCGACTTTCACGTTCAACCAAACCCAAAGGCGATAATCGAAGATGAAGCCTTGAAAGTTGCAGGGGTGACACGTGAACAGGTGTTGGCATACCCACCAATGCGACAAGTGTATTCCGAATTTGTTGCGATGCTTGAAAAGTATGTCGATAAGTATAACAAGAAAGACAAATTCTTCTTGGTCGGTTACAACAATGCGGCTTTCGACAATCAATTTTTGCGTGGATTCTTCTTGCAGAACGGCGACCAATACTTTGGTTCTTGGTTTTGGTCGAACACAATTGATGTGATGGTGCTTGCATCCGCATACCTTGCGACCCGCCGCCCTGACATGGAGAATTTCAAGTTATCCACGGTCGCCAAAACGCTTGGCGTTGATGTCGAAAGTGAATCATTGCACAATGCCTTATATGACATAAACTTAACAAAGGCGGTGTTTGACATTGTAACTAACAAGCAATGAAAAATATAGAACTATTCAACGACCATTTCCAAAACTTCAAAGTTTATGGAATCCCCAAGGCGCAACTAATCATTGCCGACCCGCCATATAACTTGGGCGTGAATGCTTATGCAAGCAATCCGGCATGGTATGTTGATGGGGATAACAAAAACGGAGAATCGGAAAAGGCGGGAAAAGAGTTTTTCGACACGGATAAGGATTTTCGCCCGGCTGAATTTATGCACTTTTGTTCGCAAATGCTTATAAAAGAGCCTAAACAGCCGGGGAAAGCCCCTTGCATGATAGTTTTTTGTGAGTTTGAACAACAATTCAAATACATAGAACTTGGCAAGCGATATGGATTTAACCATTATATCAATCTTGTGTTCCGAAAGAACTTTTCCGCGCAAGTTCTGAAAGCGAACATGAAAATCGTTGGCAATTGCGAATATGGGGTGTTGTTGTACCGTGACAAATTACCCAAATTCAATAATGATGGCAGGATGGTTTTTAATTGCTTTGATTGGATAAGGGATAACGAAACACCCAAAGTGCATCCGACCCAAAAGCCCGTCCCATTGCTTGAACGGTTGATTCGCATATTCACAGACCCCGGCGATGTGGTTATTGACCCTTGCGCCGGAAGTGGAACAACATTGTTGGCGGCGGCAAACCTACAAAGAAAGGGTTATGGATTTGAAATAAAGAAAGACTTTTACAAGGCGGCAAAAGAACAAGTCTTATCGCATTTCACGCCAAAATTGTTTTGACCGGGTATTATTAACATATAAAACTTCAAGAAATGACTTACAACGATTTGACCGAAAAAGTGCATTCCAATGCCGTAAAACACGGCTTTTGGGATGAAAAAAGAAGCAACGAACATTGTTTGATGCTTGTGATTACCGAAATCGCCGAAATGGTGGAAGCTGACCGCAAGCGTAACAAAGCAGGGGTCGGCGCAAAGCTGATTATCAAACAAGACATGGGGAAAGGCAAAGCATTTGAAGATGCGTTTGAAGCAATAGTAAAGAACACCGTTGAAGATGAAATGGCGGATGTCGCCATTCGCCTTTTCGACCTTGCCGGGGCATTGGGAATTGACTTCGAGAAAATGAAGCCTTGCCGATATTACCGGGCATTCGACAAGTTCAGCTTTACCGAAAACGCATTTGCCTTGTGCAAGGGTCTTTCCCGTGACGTGATAGGCATTGAAAAGCGCATTCAATTCGGCATTGCGTATGTCAATGAATGGGCAAAGTCTTTGGATATAGACTTGTGGTGGCACATTATGCAAAAGATGCGCTATAACGAAAGCCGCCCAATCCGGCATAACAAAGCGTATTGATAAGCAAATGCAATGCACTTGCATAACAAAAGGAAAGTATTTGTATAACTTAAAAACAAACGTATATGTTTCAATGTGAAGTAATTGGCAATATCGGGAATGATGCCGAAATCAAGGATTTCAGCGGCAAAAAGTATGTGTCATTCAATGTCGCCCATTCCGAAAGGAAAAAGGATGCCCAAGGGGTTGTGAATGAATCAACGGTGTGGGTGTCCGTCCTTTGGTATGGTGATGGCGGCGGGCTTACGCAATACTTGAAAAAGGGATGCAAAGTGTTTGTCCGGGGGCGTTTGTCCTTAAAGACCTATCAAGACAAGCACGGCAACACGCAAATCGCCGTCAATGTCAATGCGAATGAAGTTACCTTGTGCGGTCTGAAAGGTGAAAGCCAACCGACAGGAGCAACGACACAGGCAGCACAAGCCCAACCGCAAGCATCCGACAATATGGAAGATGATTTGCCATTTTAATTGCGTGTGATATGAGGTGCAAATATGATAACATCATTGCCATTGACCCCGACAAAGGAAAATCGGGCGTGGCGTTCCTCAAACCGACAACACGGCAATTGGAAGTGTCGAACTTGGCTTTTCCGCAATTGATGGATTACTTGCAATTCTGCAAAAAGACAGGCATTGACAAAGGCGAAACATTGATTGTCGTTGTTGAAGCCGGATGGATGGTCAGGAAAAGCAATTTTCATGAAGCGCAAGGACACCGGGCGGAAAAAATCGCAAAGGATGTCGGGGCGAACCATGAAACAGGGCGCAAGATTATCGAAATGTGCAAGCATTACGGAATCAACGTCTTGGAACACGCCCCGTTGGTCAAATGTTGGAAAGGCAAAGACCGAAAGATTACCCAAGAAGAATTGGCTTCATTTACAGGCTTGACCGGGCGCACCAACCAAGATGGGCGTGATGCGGCTTTGCTTGCGTGGGTGTTTTCGGGCTTGCCTATCAAGGTAAAAGTTGGATAACTTATGCTTAACTTTTTTTGCAATAGGGTGTGTTATAGTAACACACCCTTTAATTTTGCAATTGCATTGCAAACTAAATTCAAAAGCAGATGAAACCAATTGATTTTCCGCAATCCACAAAGGTATTGCAAAAGCCGTCCACCATGTCAGATAATGAATGTTCATCATTGCACGTGTGGAATGACGGCAAACAATGTGTTTCTTGTTGGAAGCCGACTTTCAAGGAACGAATGAACATTTTATTCGGCGGTAAAGTGTGGCTTGGTGTCCTTTCGGGGAAAACACAACCGCCCGTCTTTGTTTCGGGCGAAATGGTCTTTGAAAAAGCCCCGTTAAAAGCCCGCATTTTGGCTTTTTGGGCAAAGGCAAAGGAAAGTATCATTCAAACATGGGAAAACCTTGCAGAAGCCGCCAAACAACCCGATAAACGGAAACATTTTTATGTCGGCTTTGTCATTGCGCTTGTTGTAGGTATCTTGTTTGGGGCTTTGGTCGGTTTTGTAGCCGGAAGCCTTGCCGGAGCAATCAAAGAATGGTGGGATTCCAAAGGTCACGGCACGGTTGAATTGATGGACTTTATCTTCACCACGATTGGTGCGCTTTGCGGGGCTTTGGTAGCCTTGATTGTTTGTGCATTGTTCAATATCCATTCCGTGTTGTCATGGCTACTAAAATAATCGAAGCGAGTATTGAAACCCTTATCCCGGACAATAAGAATTTCAACAAGGGAACGGAGTTTGGCGAACACCTGATGGATAAATCCTTACGGGAATTTGGGCTTGGTCGGTCAATCCTTATCGACAAGAACAACCGCATTATCGCCGGAAACAAGACAGCCGAAAAAGCCGCCGACATTGGCTTTGACAATGTTATCATTGTTGAAACTGACGGCAATTCACTTGTGGCGGTCAAGCGAAAGGATATTGACCTTGATTCGGCAAAGGGGCGTGAACTTGCCCTTGCTGACAACGCCACAAGCAAAGCGAACCTTTCTTTTGACACGGACTTGATAATGCAGGAAGCGGAAAAGTTCGATTTTGACCCGGAAGATTGGGGCGTTGCTATGGATGCCCAAGATGAAAACGAGAATGAAGAAGAAAGCCCCGGCAAAAAGGTGATTGATACAAGGTTGATTGTTGAATGCGGTGATGTGACCAAGTTGTCTTTGTTATTCAATGAGTTACAAGAAAGGGGCTTTAAGTGTGAATTGAAAGAATAAAGTAACGAAAGTGACAAAAATGGACTAAAAAAGGCGTAACATGGCGAAATACGGTAAGAAAATAGTTGAAAAGATTGTCGGGCTTGTCAAGTCGGACACGTTCACCATTGCCGAAATATGCCGCCAAGTGGGTATCACCCCGAAAACTTACCATCAATGGATGGATGATTACCCCGACTTTGCCGATGCAATCGAGCAAGCAAAGGATGAAAGGATGCAATTCTTTGTTCAGGAAGCAAAGAAATCATTGTTAAAGAAGATACAGGGTTACGATGTGACCGAAACAAAGGTTGTCACCATTCCAAGCAAGGTGAAAGACGAAAAGGGCAATCCAAAGCCGATAATCAAGGAACAAACGACCACCAAGAAGCACATTCAGGCAGACACGGCGGCAATCATATTCACCTTGACGAATGGCGACCCGGAGCATTGGAGAAACAGACAGACAACCGAGGTTACAGGCAAAGACGGAAAGGATTTGTTTGCGGGCAAGTCGGATGAAGAATTGGATAATGAAATTGCGGAATTGCAAAGGAAGTTAGAATAATGGCGCAAAGGGCTGACAAGATACGGTATTGTAAGGCATTGAAAGAACGGCTTATTCGTGAAAGCCGTTCCGATTTGTTGCGTTTTACCCTTGCCACCATGCCCACATTCCGCCCGGCGGACTTTCACCGCCGATATTACAAGGTTCTGACAGACTTTGCGCAAGGCAAAATCCGCAAATTGATGGTGTTCATGCCGCCCCAACATGGTAAATCCGAGGGTTCAACAAGGCGTTTGCCCGCCTTTCTTCTTGGCAATGACCCTGAAAAACGGTTGGCGATTGTGTCTTACAATGCCCCCAAAGCAAGAAAGTTCAACCGTGAAATCCAAAGGATAATCGACACCCCCGAATACCACGAGATATTCCCGGAAACAAACCTTAATGCCGCCAATGTGACCACGATTGCCGGGTCTTGGTTGCGCAATGCGGATGAATGCGAGATTGTAGGACACCGGGGCAGCTTCAAGACGGTTGGTGTCGGTGGTGCTTTGACAGGTGAACCCGTTGATATTCTTATCATGGATGATATTTACAAGGACGCAAAGACGGCATGGTCGCCCATTGTCCGTGAAAGTGTGTCGGATTGGTACGATACGGTTGCGGAAACCCGACTTCACAATGAATCCCAACAACTGATTGTCTTTACACGATGGCATGAAGATGATTTGGCGGGTACATTGTTACGGCAACAAGGCGTATATGACCCCAAAGACAATCCCGATGGGTGGGTTGTTGTCGTTTACAAGGCTATCAAAGAGGGCAAGCCGACAGAGTATGACCCCCGAAAAGAGGGTGAAGCACTTTGGGAAGAAAGACACAGCTTAAAGAAGCTGCAAGCGATACGCAAACGCAATCCCCAAGTGTTTGAATCCCTTTATCAACAAGACCCCCAACCCCGTGCCGGACTTATGTACGAAAGCGGCTTTGTTGAATACACCATTCGCCCGGCGACAAAGTACGTCAAGCGGAAATGTTATGTCGATACGGCGGACACGGGCGCAGATTATTTGTGCGCCATTGTCTATGATGAAACGGATGTTGCCAATTATGTTGTGGATGTACTTTATACGACACGCCCGGTTGAGTACACAGAACCCGCACTTGCAAAGATGCTGACCAAACACGGCGTTGCCTTGTGTATTGTCGAAGCGAACAACGGCGGTCGCCTTTTCAAGAACAATGTTGAAAAGCAATGCCGACTTATGGGCAACGGCAAAACGGCATTCACGGCATTTCACCAAACCGAAAACAAAGATACGAGGATATACCAACATTCGGCAATGGTGCAAAACCTTACATTCATGCCGCAAGGCTGGAAAACCCTATTCCCTGAATTTGCCAAGGCGATATGCGGCTATTTGAAAGCCGGGCAAAATGAACATGATGATGCCCCGGACGCATTGACGGGAACAATCGAAAAAAGAGCAAACCACCGCAAATCGGATGTGGCGGGGCTTTTTGGATATTAAAGTGTTTCACTATAAAACAATAAAGATATGCCAATTGACGAAATTTTCAAGAAAGCAACGGCAAATGATGTGATTTCGGAATTGAAGTCTTGCCGTTTCATTCCACAACCTGATGTGGAGAGTGCAGAAAAGGCACTTAACCCCAAGTTGCATGATATTAACGACCCGGTTATTCGCAAGGATAAACGGGTAAAGATTGATGCCGACGATGAAGCGGAATCGGCGCAAAAGATTATCACGGTGGATGGCGAAAGTACCAATTACAGAACGGAAAAGGTTGCAAGAATCGCCCTTGCCATTCAAAGGTTGATAATAAACCGTGCCGTGTCTTTCTGTTTCGGCAACCCTATCAATTACAATGCGACCCCATCCAATGACAATGAAGCGGCGATTGTCTTTGCCTTGAACCGCATATTGTATGATGTCAAAAGCACTTCTTTGAACCGCAAAATCGGTCGTTCCATTTTCGGTTACAAGGAATGTGCGGAGTATTGGTACACGGTAGATAAGCCCAATTCCAAATATGGCTTCAAGTCGAAACACAAGTTGCGTTGCGCCTTGTTTTCGCCCGCTTATGGTGATACCCTTTACCCCTATTTTGACGAAACGGGCGACATGGTAGCCTTTTCACGGTCTTTCAGCCGAAAGGATGCCGGGGGAAATGCCGTTGATTATTTTGAAACATTCACAGACAAAGAACATTGGTTGTGGATTAATGGGGAAAATGGCTATGAAGCCGCACCGGGCTATCCAAAGCCTATCACGATAGGCAAAATCCCCGTGATTTACGGACACCAACCCAAGTTTGAAACGGAAGATGTGGATAAACTGATTGACCGTTTGGAAACCTTGTTGTCGAACTTTGCCGACACAAACGACTATCATGCAAGCCCCAAGATATTCACAACGGGCATAATCAAAGGATGGGCAAAGAAAGGCGAAAGCGGTGCAGTCATTGAGGGTGAAGATGGTGCAACCATGCAATATGTGTCTTGGCAGTCAGCCCCGGAAGCCGTCAAATTGGAGATTGAAACCCTTTTGAAGATGATTTATACAATCACCCAAACGCCGGATATTTCGTTTGATTCAGTCAAGGGGCTTGGGGCTATAAGCGGCATTGCATTGAAGTTGCTTTTCATGGATGCCCATCTAAAAGTTCAAGACAAACGGGAAATCTTCGATGATTATTTGCAACGCCGTGTGAATGTCATTCTTGCCTATATCGGCAAGATGAACAACGCATTGGAAGCGGATTGCGAAACAATCGCCATTGAACCCGAAATTGTGCCGTATATGCTTACAAGTGAGATTGACGAATTGAACTATTGGCTTACGGCTAATGGCAACAAGCCCGTCATATCGCAAGAAGAATCGGTCGAGAAAGCCGGACTTTCAAGCAATGTTGAATTGACCATGCAGAAGTTGAAAGACCAAGCGACGACCGAAAATTCTTTCATAATCGGTGAACCACAACTTGAAATGGATGCGTGATGAAAAGGAAGCACCGAAACATCAATGCCGGGATTGTGCGCATTCGTATGATTGGCATGAAAAGGATTGGAAAGGGGATTTGTTTATGTGCAAATGCCCTTTCCATACAGAGGGGAAATATAGCAAGTTTTTGTCAGACCCTCAATGTGAACACTTCAAATTAAGGGGCAATGGCTAAAAGGCAGAAAGTAAAGCGGTTTTCGGTGCAATCATACGATGCCGCACATTACAGGCAGACGGAACAATACACGCAAGCCGTTGATGCCTTGTTTGACCGCGCCACCAATGAGATTGCAAGGGCGGCGGCAAAGGGGCAATATGACCCCGACAAGCCGTTTTCCTTTGATGATTACCCAAGTGTCAAGGCGGTAATGCAAAGCGTCACAAAGCAGCTTGCAAGCCGTATCACAACGGTTATTGAATCGGGGTCAAAGAAACAATGGCTTTTCGCTTGCAGCAAAAACGATGGCTTCATTGCTTCAATCCTTGAAACAAGCAAGTTGAGCAAGGCACGGTTGAAGAAGATGCAAGACCAAAATTTGGATGCCCTGAAAACCTTTCAAGGGCGCAAGGTTGAGGGCATGAACCTTTCGCAACGTGTGTGGAAGTATGTTGGGCAATATCGTGAACAGCTTGAAGCCGCCATTGATGCCGGATTGGGTGAGGGTCGGAGCGCGGCACAACTTTCAAGGGATGTCCGGCAAAATTTGCGTGACCCGAACCGCTTGTTCCGCCGTGTGCGTGACAAGCGGGGCAACCTTGTATTGTCAAAGGCTGCAAGGGCATTCCACCCCGGACGTGGTGTTTACAGGTCAAGCGCAAAGAATGCCGCCCGGCTTACACGGTCGGAAATCAATATGGCATACCGCGAAAGCGATTATTTGCGTTGGCAAAGCCTTGATTTTGTCGTTGGCTTTGAGGTCAAGCGGTCAAACCATGAACCCTTGTGCGATTGTGACATTTGCGAAAAGCTGAAAGGACGTTACCCCAAGCACTTCAAATTTAAGGGCTGGCACCCGCAATGTATGTGTTACGCCGTGCCAATCTTGATGGATGAAGAAACCTTTGATGAAAACGAGTTGGGCGACCTCAAAGCGGCATTGCGTGGCACTCAATACAAGCGTTTGGAAGCAAAGAATGTCGTTGTCGATGTGCCGGACGGCTTCAAAGAGTGGGTCAGGGAACATGAAGAAGCGCAAGCAAATTGGAGTTCCACGCCTTATTTCATCAAAGACAACTTCACGGACGGCAAGTTATCCAAAGGGTTGAACTTTGAAACCAAGAAGCAAATTGACCCGGTACAACAGCAGCTTGACCAATTAAAGCCGCAAATATCCTCAATCCGCACATTATGTGACGAATGGGGGCTAAATACATTTGTGCTTGATGATGCCATACAAAAACGCAATCCGTCCGGCGTTGTCAATGCCATTTCGGTTTTACAAGGTCGTGTTGATGCTGCAATGAAAGAATATAATAATTTCATTGCAGATGCCACCCAAGCAATCAAGGATGCCCGTAAATACAAAATTGATGTCACCGATATGTTGGAACTTATTGCCACCATCACAAGTGACAAGAGAGAATGGATAATGACAAAGGTTTCATGCAAGGAAATGTTGGATAAATTGAAGAAACGGATTCAAGATGCCATTGATGAAGCCAACAAGCCCAAAGCCGATGCAAATTCCATCATTGGCAAGTATGATGTTTCACGTGCCGACAATGAAGATGAAATGGAAAAGTCGCTTGGAATGCACAAAGCGGCGGCGATGAACCATGATGATGCAAACGAGCTGAAAGGCAATCCGAATTTCACGCTTGGCGGCGGCTATCACATAAATTGCCAATCATGTGTTGTCGCTTACGAGATGCGGCGGCGTGGATATGATGTGGAAGCCAACCAAAACACGAAGCGAAAAGGAAATATCCCGTATGAACTTTCCTATACCACCGAAAAGGCATGGCTTGATGATAACGGGAATGTGCCAAAGAAACAACGTGCGGGCGGTCGATATGTCGATGGCTACAAGATAAAGAACAAGACGTTCAAGGTAATGATGTCGGAATTTGAGGACATGACTTCAACACCCGGTCGATACCACATAAATTTTGGATGGAAAAATCGCCGTAGCGGGCATATCATAACAATGGAAAGGTTCAAAGACGGCACAATGAGAATTTACGACCCACAATGCGGCATGGTCATAACAGACTTCAAGGCATACGCAAAACGCTTTTCATTGGTCTATGGAATTAGCATCTTGCGTGTGGATAATTTAAGGGGTAATCCGCATTATGTGTCGGGAGCGACAAAGAAACGGCAATGAAGAATCAATCCGGCAGGTTTTCGATGAATTGCCCCCATTCTTCTTCGGTTGCGACCCGTGCTTGCCCTTGCTTAACAAGGATGAACACGGGTTGCCCTATAAAGGGCATTTTGCCGTTCTTGTTATAGGGCGAATAAACTTCATAACCTTTCCAATCGGGAATCCGCTCAAAGGTATCAAAACCGTACTCTTTGGCAATAGCCATTATCATTTCTTGCTTCTTCTTATCCATAACTTATTGTATTTTAATTTGTTGTACAAAGGTAAATAATTGGGGCTAATATAAAGCAGGGGTTGCACAAGTTTTTCATAACTTATGCAGCCCCTTGCATTAAGTCAAATTTCTTGTGAATCGACCCAAGACATTCTTTCTTTCATGGAAGAAATGACAAGGTTTTCAATCCGCTTTTCGAGCGCGTCAAATTCCATGATGAATTGGTCGGCAATGATGCGTTCCGTATCATCCACGTTGTATATTTCATTGAGCGACTTATATACTTTCGTGTAAAGTTCCTGCATGGTTTTCATGCAGTCAATGAAATTTTCAGTCTGTTTGCTGACGGTCATTGCGCACCCCCTTTCTTTGCTTGTGCGGCTTGCTTTGCCAATTCCGCTTGGTTGATAGCGTCAAAAAGAAACTTGTTCACGAAGTAGATTTGCCCTTTTCCGGTCACTTTGGTTGTGGTGGTGACAAGGGAATCGCCGTTGGGCTTTGTTATCACCGTCTTTTTGAGTTCAAACAAACCCATTTGCAAGGCTTTTTGCGTGGGCTGGTTGTACATTTCGCCCTTTTTGCAAAGGTAGCCTTTATCACGCATCCATTGGAAAAGGCGGTTTTGTCCGATTTCCACCCCGTTTTGCTTGATGATGCGGGCAAGTTCCCCGACCAAAATAGAGTGTTCCGATGTTTCAACGGCTTTGGCGAATGTCGCGCCGGGCATTAAAGCCTTGATGTGCCGTTGCTGACCCTCGTTCATTGAGGTTAAAGCGTCATTTTGGCATTGCAACAAATAGTTCTTGTTTTCCGATTGCTTCAAAGCCGCTTGTTGGCGGTCGATGGTGTCCTTTGCCAACACCAACGCCCGTGCCATGATTTGTTCCGGCGTTTCGTCTTGCCGGGTTATCATGTAGCCGCCCGACTTACGGATGCTTGGCAGCACTTCACCGCAAACCCAATCTTGGAATTGTTCGGCTTCTTTCTTGCGGCTTTGGAAGATGCACTTGTACAAGTTAGGTTCGGTGATGAAGTTAAGTTGTTGGATGCCGCCATTGGTAAGGGTGTTGATACTAACAACCCCCTTTGGGTTAAGTCTTGACTTTACATTCCTTGCACCGCCGTTAAGGTCAAGTGCTTTGCAAACATCTGTAAGGCAAAACAAAGGGTCGCCATTTGCACTTATCGAAGTGCGGATTCGCCCGAATTGGGCATTCTCAAAAATTGTTACTTGGTCTTTCATTGAAGTACATTTATGAAAGTGAATAAATTGGCGATTTTATTCAAAAAGAATCGGTATCACCTTTCCCGTTGTACTTCACCATCAATGGCAGGATTTCCATTACAGATTTCCACGGGGGTATGATACCGATATGTGAGCCGTCAGGGTATAAAAATACCGCCAACGGATTATGTTTGCGGTCTTGCCACCGCCATTGATATGTGAAGTACAATGACAAAAGTAGCAAGAATAATTGAAACGGCAACAAAAATCACCGCAAAATTAGCGGATTATCTGAATTTTGTTTTACTATAAAACACTTATTTGCAAACAAAAAGGGCTTGAAGCCCAATTTTGTTTATTGCTTAACAAAGATATAAGGCAAAGTCAAGTTCGGGTCATGCAAAACAATTCTTGTTTCACTTTGTATGTCCATATCGAAACCTTTGTACCGTTGATTTGTTTCCTTGTCATACAAAGCCATGTAATCTGCATCCGAATTGATGAAATAATAGCATTCAATATCTTCATATACTTCATCAACAATATCAAATGCCCTATATGTGCATTCACCTTGTGCATAATAAAGATGTTCTTGACCGTTCATATAATCGTCACGGGTAATTTCAATTTCTTTATCGAAATGAGTGCCAAATACAATTAAATCCGGGTCAGGCAATAGGCTACCTAATTGACCGCCTGAAAGGTTTGAAAATTGAATATCCGCCCATGTTCCATTAAACAATGCAAACGCCTTTTCTTGTCTTTCAGAATAATTTGGAACGAAATCATCATCTTCTGAACATCCGACAAATGCCCAGCCTGCAATCATGCAGGCAATACAAGTAAAAATAAACTTCTTCATATCCGATTGAATTTAATTAAAGTACCGCCGCAATTTTCCTTACGTTGGCAAGGCGTTCTAAAAATGACTTGTCACGCTTGGTTGTAATCATGTCGTAATCGGCTTGCAGCCGCAAAAGCATATAAGCCGGGATGCCCATTGCTTTTTCGCACAAAAGCGCAAATTTCGTGTTCACGGGTCGTTTGCAGTTCACAATGTCGTTCAAGACGGTGTAAGACACGCCCATATCCGCCGCAAGTTGTTTTTGTGACAAGCCCCGGCATTCTATTTCGTCTTTGAGCAATTCGCCCGGATGGGTGGGTTCGTAAGGCTCTAAGTTGTTGGCAATCATTTTTGGGTCTATTCCTTTAACAGTAACCATAACGCAATTATTTATAATGGTTTGACAATTCCAAGATGTTGCAGATGTAAACAATCATTTCGTTTTCTTCTTCTGACACGGTAAATTCGATTCGGTATTGGTCATTCACCCTTATGGATGAAATGCCCGCCTTGTCGCCTTTCAAGACCTCGTAACGCAAGGATGGGAGCAGGAACAAATCTTCAACCTTGTTTGCGCTTTTGATAAGGTCAATGCCTTTTCTGTAACGCTTTATGATGTCAGGTTGGAAGCGGTGTTTCTTGTCGCCCTTTCCCGTTTCATAGAGTTCACGAAGATAATCCTTGTCGAATGTTACAATCATGCTTTTATCTTTTGCGTACAAAGATAACGCTTTTATTCGTGCTATCCGCAAAAAAGTTGATTTATTTTTTCGACAACCTTGTTTTTGCCAATGTGGAGCGTGAAAAGCGGTGTCCGCTTTTCTCTTTATACTTTCTCTTTAATTATATTCTTTTCTTTCCTTTTCTTTTATTTGCATAATAGTGCATTGCAAATGTATAACCGTGCAATGCAATTGCATCAAGGCAAGCGGCGATTGCGCTTCATAAGGTTTTTAATAAGCTGTGATTTGACGGTTTCCAAATCAATGGGATTGTCCGAATTGTAAACGAGTTCATACGGCAATGTTCCGGCATAAAACATCCTTATTGCTTCTTCAAGTTGCCTTGGGTTTTTCAATCGTGATTCGATGTGCGATGCAATACGCACGTCAACGCCTAAACGCATGGCGGTTTTAACGGCTGATTCAGTCATTGTCTTATTGCTTTAATTGAATTACTATAACACAATACAAAAGTAATTGTTTTATTCAGTAAAACGACTGATTGTCATATCATAAAATGCACTTGCAATGCAAAATGTGGATAAATCAAGGATAAGTCGGGGTGTTATTTAGCGTGTATCATAGTAAAACACATTACTTTTACGCTTGATTTGTGAACTTAAAAAGATTATCGGAATGAAAGAAACAATTTTGGCACTACTGATTGCGAAGTTTTCAGGCGTGCGAAAGGACGGTTTAACGGCATTGGCACGTTCACTTGCGTTACAATGCACGACCGAAGATGAAGCGAAAGCCCTTGTCGAAAAAATCACCGATGCGCAAGTGAATGAATTTGTCAAGGACTATCGCGCCGATGTGGATAAAGAGGTGTCCGAAAGCAACAAGACCTTTGAAACTAACTTGAAGAAGAAGTTTGATTTCGTGGCAAGGAAACCCGAACCCGGCGGCGACCCGAACCCGAAACCCGACCCCAACGACATTGCCGCGACCATCAAAGCAGCCGTTGCGGAAGCGGTCAAGCCTTTTCAAGAAAAGTTGATGGGGTATGAGCAAGACAACATCGCAAAGTCAAGGCTTCAATCATTGAACGAAAAGTTGGCTAATTGCAAGGATGAGAATTTCAAGAACCAAACCTTGAAAGACTTTGCCCGCATGAAGTTCGACACGGACGATGATTTCAACGAATACTTGGCGGAAAAGGAAAAGGACATTGCCACGGCAAATCAAAACAAGGCTGATGTTGATTTGAGCAATTCCGGCGGAAGCCCGCTATTCGCCCAAAAGGAAGAAAGCGGTATTTCAAAAGGTGTTGCCGACTTCATAAGCAGCCAAAAGCCCGAAAACAACGTGTTCGCGGGCAAAGATGTTTAACCCCTAATTCGTCAAAACAATGGGATTGAGAATTGACCGTAAAAAGGACAACCGCGTTGTGAAGTGTATTCTTCACCGCGTTGCGGACATACCCGGTGGCGCAACCGTCAAGGTCGCCAACTTGGGTGGTACGGGGTTGTTCGAGGGAACACCCCTTGGCGTTGGTTCTGATGGATTGTTTGAGGTTTGCAAGACCGCGCAGATATTGACGGAAGCGATTGCAACCGCAACCACGTATGAGGTTGCCAAAGGACACCACTTCAAAGTTGGTGACAGGTTCGCAACCGATGCTTGCAATGGTCAGCAGATAACGGCAATTGACAAGTCAGACCCGGCAAAGGATGTTATCACCGTTGGAACGACCCTTGGTGCGGTAGTCAAAGCCGGAACTTGTGCATTTGAATCAAGCGGCGCAAACAAGACGTTGAAAGTGACCCCGGTTGCAATAGCCGGGTCAAACGAGGATGTCAAGGATGGCGACAACTTGTTTGTAAGTGCATGGGTTATCGGTGTTGTGCGAGAAGCCACCGCGCCCGCAGTAAATGCCGCTATCAAGTCGGCATTAAAGACAATCGCTTATGTGTAACCCCTAAAAGCAAACCGATATGCAGAAATCATTGATGGTTGGGTTGAATGAAAAGGATATGGAAGCCGTAATCCGCACTTACGACCTCAAAGATTACTATTATCCAACCCTTTTCCCACTCAAAGAAACAAATACTTTGACGTGGAAGATGCTTGAAGCGCAATCCGGCTTGAAGATTGCCGCCGACCTTGTGTCAAGGGGTGCGACAATTTCACGCAAGACCCGTGAAGCGATTTCACGCATTCAGGGCGATATACCAAAAATCGCCATATCACGAGAGAAGAACGAAGATGAATTGACCGAATATGACATAATGGTCGCAATGTCGAGCAGCAACCCCGATTTGCGTGCCCTTGTCGAGTTTTGGGCGGAAGATACCAAGTATTGTTGGGATGGCGTTGCAGCCCGTGCGGAATGGATTGCATTGCGCCAAATTTCGCTTGGAAAGGTCAAGTTCACCAATTCCAACAATGCGGCGGTCGTTACCGAATATGACGTTGATTATCTGATTCCGGCGGAACAGAAGATTGGCGTTGAAACGGCATACACGAGCGGCACAAGCGCAAAACCGCTTACCAAGGACATTCCAAAGGCGATGAAACTTGGCAAGAAGTTGTTTGGTGCAACGTACAAGTTCGCATTTATGAATGTTGATACCTTTGAAAAATTCGCTTCACAGGAAGAAGTTTGGAAGAAGTGTTCATCCTACATTCAGAATGCAACGGGAACGCAGGATGCGCCCGATTTGGCGACCGTGAACGCATATCTTGCCAAGAAGAAAGAACTTTACCGTGGCTTGCAGATAATCGTGATTGACCAAGAAATCACAATTGAACTTGCCGATGGTTCACGCATTACTTCAAATCCGTTTGAAGATGATGTGGTTCTTTTCTCTGAAAGCAAGGTGCTTGGAAACACCTATTGGAAGAAGCCGATTGACGCAAAGAAGTTGCCCGGAAGCGTTGCCGAAAAGGTAATGCACGGTCATACGCTGGTCAAGAAGTATTCCAATGAATCGCCCGTTCAGGAAGTCACGGAGGGAATCGCCAACTTGTTCCCGGCTTGGAATCTTTCAGGTCGAAGCGTGTTGATGCAGACCAATGCGACAACTTGGAATAAGAACTAACATTCGCCGTTGGGGTGCATAACACACCCTAACGGCTTTGCAAGACAAAAAGGAGTATGACAAACAAGGAGTATTTGACCAAAGCATTGAACGGACTTAACCTTTCGGAAGATGATATTGACATTATCGTTCTTAAAGGTGGTCTTGAAGCGGAATCCGATGTGGATGTAAGGGCGTGTGACACGGCGGTTTATAACCGTATGTCCGTAATCCTTAAAGGAATGACCCAAAACGTATCGGAGGGCGGATATTCTATATCATGGAATATGGATGCCGTCAAACTCTTTTATGCCGCCTTGTGCAATGAGTTGGGCAAAGAAAATGTGCTTGTCGCACGCCCCAAGATTCGCAACCGTTCAAACATTTGGTAATATGGCATTCGTGAAGCAATATCCGCATTTCCTATTTATCGAAGAAGCCGGGGAATCCATACAGGATGCAAACGGCAATTGGACGGAATGTGAAGTGTCGCGCAAGTTCATTTCGATGTGCCGTGAAGAATCGGACGGCAAAGGCACGGAATTTCAGGTTGCCGGGGGTGAATACCAAAAGGCAACATCTGTTATCCAATGCCCCAAAACTTGCCCAATGGTTGCCAAAGGTGCGAAAGTGATAATTGCAAACGACAAGGGTTGTTCGGACATAAGGATTGCCGGAATATGCTTGAATTTCGACCCGTCACAACTTCATTCAAGGCTATGGCTATAAAGGCAAACTTTACAAAAGAAGATGTCAAGAAAAGGTTTGATGCTTTCCTTGATATGGTCGAGCAAAAGCAAATCGCAAGGCTGCAAAGGCTTGGCGAAATGTGCTTGACGGAAGCAAGGAACAACAAAGGCTACATGATGCAAACGGGGGCATTGACTTCATCCACCGGGTATCAAGTTTTTGTTGATGGTGTCGCCATTCATAGCCAATTTGATGCAGCAAGCGGTGCGGAAAGCGAAGCGGCGGCAAGGGGCATAAAGTCTGGTCAGACAATCGCCGAAAAGGTCGGAAAGGAAACAAAGGGCGTTGCCCTTGTTGTGGTCGCCGGAATGAATTATGCCGCTTACGTGGAAGCAAAGGGTTACAATGTCCTATCAAGTGCCGAACATCTTGCAGAGCGGGAATTGCCCCGAATGCTTGAAAAACTGATTACGAACATTAAACGTGCAGCCGAATAATGAAATCTACATTTGACACGGACGGAATCTTGTTTTCATTGCTCAATGGCAAAACATCCATTAAGGGTGGTTGCTATGTGCGTGATGAACGCCCGGAAAATTCAGTTGATGAAGATATTGTCGTGAACACCGTTGATTTGGGGCAAGACAGCTTGCCGCAAATTGGCACGTCAAACATCAACATCTATACGCCGGACACCCCCAAGAAGATAAAGGGGAAAATGCAGGTTTCAGAAAACGGCACACGTTTGAAAGCCTTGACGGATGAAGTCTTGGCGATTGTGAGAAGTGCGAACATCAAAGGGTTGAAGATGCGACCCGGCACAATGTCAATCATGTATGAGCCGAACACCAAACAACACTTTGCTAACATTCGCATTGATTGGAACATTCAAATTGATTAAAAGTTATGGCAGAACGAACATCTTTGATAACCCTTGGTCTTTGCCAAATCAAGGTTGGAACGGCAGCACCCAATGGAACAATGCCGTCCGAGTTAAACAAAATCGGCAAGACTTACAAGAATACTTGTAAGATTGCACAGGCAACGGCGGACGTGACGGAACATTTCGAGGAAGGCATGGCAGCCCCGGAAGTGCGCAAGAAGTCACGCAAAATCCCGACCCTGACATTCTCAATCATGGATGCCAACGTGCAAGATTTGATTGATTATGTCGGTGGCGCGAATGTGGGCGATTCGTCCAATCCCAAGTGGGGTTATGATGGCAATGAAGTTGTCGCAAACAAGGCAATTTTCGTTGAATCTGAACAGGGGTTGGACTTTGAGATTCCCAACGGTGACATTGAAGCGGTCATAAATGCGGATATGTCGGCGGCAGGAATTTTCCTTGTGGACTTCACCGTTACCCCGATGGCGGTTACAGCCGGAAAAGCCATTCGCGGCGTGCCGAAAGCCAAGGAGTAATTCGGGGTGCATTGATTGTTTAATACAAAAACCCGAAGCCCCCGGAGTGTGACAACTTACGGGGGCTTCTTACTTTCAAAAGTAATGAATGACGAAAAGAAGCAACTTGAACAAGAACGCAACGAGTTGAACACCCTTATCAACAAGGGCGTGTCGTTTGAACTGAAAGACACCGAATTTGAGGTGAAAAAAAAGTTTTTCGGTCTGATAAGGCGGTACAAGCCCAAAGAGGTGACACGCACATTCAAGATTGAGGAAATGACCCTTGCGACCCTTGACCGCATTACATCTGAATCGGTGGAAATCGCCATTGATGAAAACGCGATGAAGTCAGCGGGTATGGACAGCATGAAGATGGCAAGGACACTTGCGCACAAACATTCATTGCGGTGCGCAAAGATTGTCGCCATTGCCGTGCTTGGCGAAGATAGGTTGATACCCAAGCCCGGAAAGGCGGGCATAAGATGGGTTGAGGACACGAAAAGACTTGAAGAATTGACTTCATTGTTTGCCCGGAAAATCAAATCTTCAACCTTATACAAATTGTATGTCCTTGTCAATACGATGGGGAATCTTGGGGATTTTATGAACTCTATTCGATTGATTTCAACAGAAAGAACCACGATGCCGATTCGGATAGAGGAAAACAACGAGGGTTAAACAGTCCGCACGGTCGCCGGGGTGCGATTTGTGAGCATTTCGGATGGACTTATGACTACTTGTTACACGGCATTCCGTGGTCGGTTGTTCAAAGGATGATGATTGATGCACCGGGTTATGACTTGGATAACAATAATGACACGGAAATTCAATTGACAGAGGACAACAGCGAACAAATTATGAACTACGTTAATAGTATGATGTAATATGGCAGAAATAGACGGTGGGTCATTATCTTTCAAATCCATTTTAGACAATGGTCAGCTTAATGCGGCTATTGATGAAACATTGCGGCGCGTGCAAGGCTTTTCCAATGCCGTTGCCGGAAGCGGTGATGTTATGGACAAGACCACGCAAGAGATAGTCGAGTGTATCGAGATACAACGCAAGGTGATTCAGGACTTGGAAAATTCATACAATGACCTGACCGCCAAGATAAACGCGATTGAACCGGGTGAAGCGCAAAATGTGCTTATGACCCAAGCTAATGCGGTGAAACAAGAACTTGATTCCGAAAGGAAAGGTCTTGTCGCCTTGATGAACGAATTGAACAATCTTCAAGGTGTCGCAAGCAATGCTTCAATGGGGCTTACCAACATTCGTTCAACGCTTGGGCAAATCGGCGCGGCTTGTGAGGAACACGAGCAGGAAATTTCCCGGTTGAGTGCTGAATATGACCGCGTAAGCCGTGCCGCAAGTGATGCTTTCATGTCCGGGCGCGATGATGATTACCGTGCCTTGCAAGACCGTGCGGATGCAATCAAAGGTGAAGTCACGGTTCGCAAGCAGTTGTTGAATGAATTGCGCGAACAATCCGATGCCTTGGAAGCGGAAGCACAAAAGATTGAAAAGGCGGCGCAGGAAGCCGAAAATGCGGCACAATCCCACGTTTCATTCCGTACCCGCTTGCGTGAAGTGCGTGAAGAATTGATGCAATTGGAACTTGCAGGCGATACAAGTTCCGAAAGATATAAGGAACTTCAAGCACAAATGGGCGAATTGTCGGAAGCGATGGATGCCGTCACGACCCAACAAAATATGTTGAAGCGCGGTGAAAGGATGTGGGATGGCTTGTTGTCGGGTCTTTCCGGCGTGTCAGGCGCATTTTCAGCGGCACAAGGTGCGGTTGCCTTGTTCAGCGGTGAAAACGAGAATCTGCAAAAGATTATGCTTAAAGTTCAATCCTTAATGGCTATCACAATAGGGTTGAAAGAAGTGCAACTTGCCCTTGATAAAGATGAAGCATTCCAACTTGTCACCATCAACGGATTGAAAGAATGGTGGAACAAGTTGTTGGCGGTCGGCAGGGGTGAGCACGTCGCGCGCCGGGACGTAGAGCACGC
>ERZ780207.66-NODE-66-length-132772-cov-7.435882_pt1 | contig 132772 bp, 96 predicted proteins | sample MGYA00510977_ERZ780207 | MGnify/ENA primary metagenome ERZ780207 (study PRJEB29588, sample SAMEA2151383) | human gut metagenome | biome: human gut; feature: human-associated habitat; material: faeces | place: Denmark | collected 2008/2010 ...
ACGACATATATCTTCTCGGCGCGGCAATCCTATCTGCAGATGCTCTTCAAGCTGTTGGGGCTTCCCTTCCTGCCGAACTATATCGACGCTCAGGTCAAGATCAAGAGCCGCCTCTCGGAGCGTGACGAGGTGACGGTATTGGCACTGGCGGGCATCGACGACATGCGTCTGAATACCGACCAGACGGGCGAGAGCGCCGAGTATCTTCTGAGCTACCTGCCGCAGCTTAAGCAGGAGACCTTCTCCGTGGGGGCGTCGTACCGCCACTACGGGGGGCGGCATGTGCAGAGCGTGTCGCTGGGGCATACCTATCTGAACAACCGCAATCTGAAATATCTCGACAACGACTCCTCGTCGGAGGATAACCTGCGGCTTCGGCTGCGGGCCGTGGAGCAGAAGACGACGCTGCGGGCCGAGAATACATCTTATGTCGGGCGCTGGAAGATCCGCGAGGGCATCGAGGCGGGCTATTCGCACTACAACAACCACACGCTGCAACGCCTCTATGCGGAGCAGACGACGACCCTTGCGGACTATTCGACGCGCCTCGGGACGCTCTTCTGGGGATTGTTCCTCACGGCCGACTACACCTCGCGCGACAACCGCCTGACGGCGTCGGCGGGATTGCGTGCCGACGGGTGCGACTACTCGGGGCCGATGTCGCGCTTCTGGATGCGGCCCTCGCCGCGCGTGTCGGTGTCGTATGCGCTGAGCGACAGCTGGTCGGTGAGCGCCGCAAGCGGTATATACTACCAGCTGCCGCCATATACGGCCCTCGGATACAAGGATGCGGCGGGTGTGCTTGTGAACCGCTCGCTGAAATACATGCACGTGGTATCCTCGTCGGCGGGTGTGGACTACCGCCTTCGCGACCGCCTTATCGTGACGCTGCAGGGCTTCTACAAGGCCTATGGCGACATTCCGCTCTCGCTGCGTGACTACATACCCCTTACGTGCAAGGGCAACGACTACGGCACCGTTGGCGACGAGCCTCTGGTGTCGGAGGCCGACGGCCGCGCCTACGGCCTTGAGGCTATGGTGCGGTGGCAGATCGCGGGCCGCGTGAATGTCATCGGCTCGGCAACGTTATACAGCAGCGAGTACCGCCGGGGCCGCGGCGACCGGTATATCGCCTCGGCATGGGACAACCGCTTCGTGGTGAACGTGAGCGGCACCTACGACTTCGGCCGCCACTGGAGCGCGGGGGCCAAGTTGAGCGCCATCGGGGGTGCGCCATATACGCCATACGACGTGGAGCTCTCGTCGCTCAAGCAGGCGTGGGACGCGCAGGGACGGCCCTATTACGACTACTCGCGCTACAACAGCGAGCGCCTGCCGGCCTTCGCGCAGCTGGACGTGCGTGTGGACAAGGTCTTCTATTTCAAGCGGTGGATGCTGGGCTTCTATGTCGACATACAGAATATCACGGGCAGCAAGCTGCGCCAGCCCGACGTGCTGATGAGTACGGGCATCGTGGAGAACCCGACGGCGCCGGTGTCGGAGCAGCGCTACCGCATGAAATATATCCCCCAGTCGAGCGGCTCGCTGGTGCCGACGCTGGGCATCACGGTGGAGTTCTGACCGGCCGTGAATGAGGCGGCCGTGCGTAGGGCGGAGATTATCTATCCGCCGTATCGGGTATCAAATCAATTAAAGATTGTTTGCGACGGAGGCCATGACGACGGCGGCGACGGCGGCGGTTTCGGTGCGGAGGCGCTGGCGGCCGAGGGTCACGGCGCGGAAGCCGTTGCGGGCGGCGAGGGCTATCTCCTCGGGCGAGAAGTCCCCTTCGGGGCCTATCATGATGACCGACTCTATGCCCTTGCCGACGGCGCGGGGAAGGTATATCTTCTCATCGGAGCTCTCGGCGCAGTGGGCTATGAGGCGCACGGGGGCAACGGTTGCGGCGACGAACTCCGCAAACGGGGTCATGGGGTCGAGCTGCGGCAGAAAGGCCTTGAGCGACTGTTTCATGGCCGAGACGACAATACGGCGGGCGCGCTCGTCGTTTATCGAGCGTCGCTCGCTGTGGTCGCACCTGAGGGGCACGATGCGCGTTACGCCCACCTCGACGGCCTTTTCGAGGAACCACTCGAAGCGGTCGATATTCTTTGTGGGGGCTACGGCCATTGTGAGCGTATATGGGAGTCGCTCGTAGTCGGGGATTGTCTCCACGACCTCGACGGTGCAGTGTTTGGGTGCGGCCTCGACGATGCGGGCGCGGTAGAGCGTGCCGCGGCCGTCGGTCAGGTGGAGCGTGTCGCCCGCGCCCATGCGCAGCACGCGGACGCAATGTTTCGACTCCTCCTCGCCGAGCGTATGCAGGGGCGGAACGATGTCGGGGGCGTAGAATAGTTGCATTGCTGTTGTGAATTGATGCTTGTTGCGGCAAAGATAGTGAAAGCCGAGAGCAGAGACAAATCGAAAAACGCAGTTTTTCAGATTTGACTATGCCGAGGCGCCTCCTATCTAAGATAAAATCAAAGATAGTGAAAGCCGAGAGCAGAAACAAATCGGAAACTCCGTTTCCGGATTTGGTTATGCCGGGCGCATCCTATTTAAGACAAAGTCAAAAACAGCGAAAGCATGGCGGCGCGGCAAATCAAATACCCTCTTTCGAGGGGCTGTGCGGTGATTATACTTTTATCATGCGGCCGAATGTCGGGACCCGTGCGCGGGTGGTGAAGGGAAGAATCGGTGGCGGCCGATGCGGGCGAAACGGTATATTTTTGTATTTTTGTAGTCGGGCCGCGCTGCCGGCCGCAAAAAAGTGTATCTATGAGAGGAATATTGGGATTATCGTTTACATTGATTCTGGCCATGACATTTACTTCGTGCAACCGTAAGGCGACCGAGACGGAGAATCAGCTTCTGGTCGAGACGTGGGATACGCCCTTCGGGGTGCCGCCCTTCGACCGTATCTCGACCGGGGATTTTGCGCCGGCGCTGGAACAGGGCATGTCGCTGCACAACGAGCAGATCGACGCCATCGTCTCGTCGAAGGAGCGCCCGACGTTCGACAACGTGATCGCGGCGTATGACAATTCGGGTCGTATCCTGTCGCGTGCGTGGACTATTTTCGGCATGCTGAATGCGGCCGATACGAATGAGGAGATGCAGGCTGTGGCGGCACGGATGTCGCCGCTGATGACGGCTCACTATGACGCCATTATGATGAACGACGCGCTCTTTGCGAAGGTGCGTGAGGTTTATGATGGCCGTATGTCTGCGGGGCTTGCGGCGGAGCAGCTGCGGCTGACGGAGAAGACCTACGACGGGTTCGTGCGGGCGGGGGCATTGCTTTCGGCGGAGCAGAAGCAGCGCCTCAAGCAGATAAACTCACGCCTTTCGGAGCTGTCGGTGACCTTTGCGGAGAATCTTCTGGCCGAGAACAACGCCTATACTCTGGAGGTTGCCGTTGACAGCCTTGTGGGGCTTCCGCCGACGGTGCGGGATGCGGCTCTGGATGCGGGCGAGGCCCGCGGCCGCAAGGGACGCTATATCTTCACTCTCGACAAGCCGAGTATGATCCCCTTCCTTACCTATGCGAAGAACCGCGCGCTGCGGCGCGAGATATACGAGGCCTACCTTACGCGGTGCAACCACGACGACGAACACGACAACAAGGCCGTGGTGTCGGAGATGGCGCGCCTGCGCAGCGAGAAGGCCCGTCTGCTGGGCTACGACAGCTATGCGGCCTATGTCACGGCGGACGAGATGGCGGGTACGCCCGAGGCCGTCTATGCCGTTCTGGATGAGATCTGGACACCGGCTCTGGAGCGTGCGCGCGCCGAGGTGGAGCGTATGGAGCCGCTGCTGCGGCGCGACGAGGGCAGCGAGGCGACGCTGGAGCCGTGGGACTGGTGGTACTATGCCGAGAAGGTGCGCGAGGCCGAGTATGACATCTCGGAGAGCAAGGTGCGCGACTACCTGTCGCTGGACAACGTCAAGGGCGGTATCTTCTTCCTTGCCAACCGCTTGTACGGCATTACGTTCCGACCCGTTACGGTACCCCTCTACAACGAGGAGTGCGAGGCATACGAGGTGCTCGATACGGACGACACGACGCTCGGCATCCTCTATTTCGACTTTCACCCGCGTGCGGGCAAGCAGGGGGGCGCGTGGTGCGGCACCTTCACCGAGCCCTTGTACGACAGCGAGGGGCGGCGTCAGGGCCCTGCCGTGAGCGTCGTATGCAACTTCACGCCGCCGTCGGGACGCACGCCGGCGCTGCTGTCGCTGGACGAGACGCAGACGCTCTTCCACGAGTTCGGGCATGCGCTGCACTGCCTCTTTTCGGAGGTGCGTTATCGCGGCCTGTCGGAGGTCGAGGGTGACTTCGTGGAGCTGCCGTCGCAGATAATGGAGAACTGGGCGCTGTCGCCCGAGCTGCTGCGACAGTATGCCGTCAACTACCGCACGGGCGAGGTGATGCCCGAGGAGATGATCGAGCGCATCGAGCGCAGCCGCCTCTTCAATACGGGCTTCACGACTACGGAGCTTGTGGCGGCGGCGCTGTCGGATATGGATATCCACTCGCTGACGGACGGCGAGGTGGGCGACGTGAACGCCTTCGAGCGTGAGGCGCTTACCGTAAAGAGGGGACTTATCCCGCAGATCGCGCCGCGCTACCGCTATCCCTATTTCAGCCATATCTTCGACGGCGGCTATGCCTCGGGATATTACTTCTATATCTGGGCGGAGGTTCTGGACAAGGATGCCTTCCAAGCCTTTGTCGAGAGCGGCGATTTGCTGAGCCGCGACGTGGCGGAGCGTTTCCGCCGCGAGACCCTCTCGCGCGGCGGCAGCCGCCGCGGTATGGATATGTACCGTGCCTTCCGCGGGACCGATCCCGACGACAAGGCGCTGCTTCGCGCCCGCGGATTTATCGAGGACGTACCTTCGGCCGGGACGGATACACTCCGACTGGATGTGGGCGTCGTGGATACTCGTGCGCAGGCACGGGCACGGGCCGAGCGGTCGCGCCGCGAGCGTGCCGAGGCGCGTGCGGCCGACTCGCTGGCACGCCTGCGCGAGGCCGACTCTCTGGCGGCTTTGGGCCTTACGGCAGAGGATGGGGCCGAGAGGGGTAACGAATAATATGAAGAGAATATGAATTGCGACAACGACAATAATATGACAGAGTGTGCGCAGCGGCGCAATCCCCTTCTTGAGGAGTGGCATACGCCCCATGCGACGCCTCCCTTTTCGCGTATAGGCGTCGGGGATTACCTTCCGGCCTTCGAGGCTGCTATCGCGGCCTCGCGTGCCGAGGTTGCGGCCATAGCGTCGAATGCCGCGCCCGCGACCTTTGAGAATACGGTTGCGGCGCTGGAGCGTCAGGGTGCGCTTCTGGAGCGCGTCTCGGGTCTCTTCTTCAACCTGCGCGAGGCCGATACCTCGGACGAGATGGAGGAGGTTGCCGAACGCGTGCAGCCCGCGCTGACGGCCCTGAGCAACGACATAGGGCTCGACGCGGGGCTTTTCGCCCGTGTGAAGGCGGTGTGGGAGGGCCCGCGCGAGGGCCTTTCAGAGACGGACATACGGCTTCTGGAGCAGACATATAAGGGTTTCGTCCGTTCGGGCGCTGCCCTCTCGGACGAGGATAAGGCTCTTTACAGACAATATACCGAGGAGCTCTCGGCCGCGACGCTCCGCTTCGGCCGCAACACGCTGGATGCGACGAATGCCTTCGCGGTGAACATAACCGACGCGGAGCAGGTAGCGGAGCTTCCGGAGTTCGTGCGCGAGATGATGGCGGCGGATGCCGCGGCGCGCGGCGAGAAGGGATGGACGGTGACGCTCAAGACCCCGAGTTACCTCCCCTTCATGACCTACTCGTCGCAGCGCGGGATCAAGGAGCGGCTCTACCGCGCCTATAATTCGCGTGCTCTGGGGGGCGAGTGGGACAACGGGCCCCTTATCGAACGCATCGTGACGCTTCGCGGCCGCATAGCGCGGCTGCTGGGCTACGACACCTATGCCGACTATGTTCTGGCGGAGCGTATGGCGGGGTCGACGGCGGCGGTGCGGTCGTTTCTGGAGGAGTTGCGCACGGCGACGCTCTCATGGGCGCATCGCGACGTGGAGACGGTCGCGGCCTATGCGCGCGAGCAGGGGCTGACCTCGGAGATGATGCCGTGGGACTGGGCCTACTATACCGAACGCTACAAGTCGGCGCACTACGCCGTGGATGACGAGCAGGTGAAACCCTACCTGCGTCTGGATAATGTGGTGCGTGGCGTCTTCCTGCTGGCGGAGCGGCTCTACGGCCTGCATTTCACCCGCGCCGAGGGTGTCGATGTCTACCATCCCGACGTTGAGGCCTACGAGGTGACGGATGCCGACGGGAGCTTCCTTGCGGTGTTGTATCTCGACTTCTTCCCCCGCGCGTCGAAGCGGTCGGGGGCGTGGATGACCGAGTTCCGCGGCACGAGCCGCACGGCCGACGGCGTCGAGACGCGGCCTCTGGTGTCGCTGGTGATGAACTTTACGCGGCCGACGGCCTCGACGCCCTCGCTGCTTACGTTCGACGAGCTGACGACACTGCTGCACGAATTCGGACATGCGCTGCACGGGATGCTGGCACGCGGGGAGTACGAGTCTCTGAATGGCACCAACGTCTGCCGCGACTTCGTGGAGCTGCCGTCGCAGATGATGGAGTATTGGGCGACGGAGAAGGAGTATCTCGACCTCTGGGCCGAGCACTACCAGACGGGCGAGCGCATACCCGCAGACCTTGTCGGGCGCATCGTTGCGGCGAAGAACTACCTTGCGGCCTATGCCAACGTGCGTCAGGTGTCGTTCGGGCTTATCGACATGGCGTGGCATACGCTCCGCGGGGCGTGGAGCGGCTCGGTCGAGGCGTTCGAACGCGAGGCGGCACGCTCGGTGCAGGTCATGCCCGCGGTGGAGCATACGGCCATGAGCACATCCTTCACCCATATCTTCGCCGGGGGCTATGCGGCGGGTTATTACGGTTACAAGTGGTCGGAGGTATTGGCGGCAGACGCCTTCTCGCTCTTCCGCGAGCGGGGCATCTTCGACCGCGCTACGGCCGCAGCCTTCCGCCATCTGCTCGAACAGGGCGACCAGCGCCCCGCGATGGATATATATGTCGAGTTCCGCGGCCACCGTCCCGCCACCGAGGCCCTTATCCGCGAGATGGGTATCGGCACGGAGAATTGCGGCACGGAGAGTGGCGGCACGGAGGATACCGAAGCGACAAAACCAGAAAAGAAGTAAACCCCGAAAAGAATTAAAACCCAAAAATAAGTGTATAGAGAGATGAAAATCAGAGCAAGAGTGATTCTGGCGGCTGCGGCCGTGTTGTGTACGGTGGCCTCATACGGGCAGAAGCGGAGCGGCAACCCCATATTCGAGGGGCGCTATGCCGACCCAGAGGGTGTGGTCTTCGGCGACACCTATTGGATCTATCCCACCTATTCGGCACCATTTGACGATCAGCTGTTCTTCGACGCCTTCTCGTCGAAGGATCTGGTGAAGTGGACCAAGCATGAGCGTATCATCGACTCGTCGCGCATAAAGTGGCTGCGGCGTGCGTTGTGGGCCCCCGCCGCCATAGAGAAGGATGGAAAGTATTATCTCTTCTTCGGTGCGAACGACGTGCATGAGGGCGAGATCGGCGGCATCGGCGTGGCCGTGGCGGACAACCCCGCAGGGCCGTTCGAGGACTATCTGGGCAAGCCCCTTATCGGTGAGATCATCAACGGCGCGCAGCCCATCGACCAGTTCGTATTCAAGGACAAGGACGGCACGCTCTACATGTATTACGGCGGCTGGCGCCACTGCAATGTCGCCAAGCTGCGTGACGACCTGCGCGGGTTCGTCCCCTTCGACGACGGCGAGACCTTCAAGGAGGTTACGCCCGAGGGTTATGTCGAGGGGCCGTTCATGTTCATCCGCGACGGCAAGTATTACTTCATGTGGTCGGAGGGGGGCTGGACAGGCCCCGACTATCGTGTGGCCTATGCCGTGTCGGACAACCCGCTGGGCCCCTTCGTGCGCAAGGGCGTGATCCTGCGCACGGATGAGAATGTGGCTACGGGTGCGGGTCACCACTCTGTGATTCACAACCCCCGCAGCGGCAAGTATTATATCGTCTATCACCGTCACCCTCTGGGTTCGACCGACGGCAACGACCGCGTTACGTGCATCGACCTTTTGGAGTTCGACGAGAACGGCGATATCCTGCCCGTGAAGATGACCTTCGAGGGTGTCGGCCGCGACAAACTCAAATAGGAAACTCAAATAAAGGAGTCAAGTCGCGTACTCAGATAACGGAGCGATCCGTCAACGGGAAACAAGCGGTATATTCGAAAGTCAGGTGTCATATTTCATACTTACGATGATAGTCAATTATAATAATGGCTAAATTTGCAGTGCCTGATAAAACGAATAAAAATGAGAAGTATTATGATTAAGCAATGTCTTGTTGTGTTACTTTCAATCGTTTCAAGTAACATTTCGGTAGCGCAGGATTGTCTTGACTCGAAATCTTATTACCGCTACATTAAAGACAACGGGCAACCGCATCTGGAATATGTACTTGATAAGATACGTTCACATTCGGTCGTTGCAATAGGAGAAGATCATTGGATAGATGCACATCCTCAATTCCTGTGCGATTTGATAGCGGCCTCGGCACAGGACTCGACGGCGAATATTGATGTGTTGGCGGTTGAGTTTGGCTCCGAAAGGTATCAGTATCTGGCCGACAGTCTGATAAAATCCCCGGTTTACAGAGAAGACTTGGTCTTTAAGATATTGGAATATGCCCCTGATGATCTGGGTAATCCATATAAGGAATATGCGGATGTCTTCAAGGCTGTATGGGAAAACAATCAAAAGAAACCTGAAAGTCTCCGGACACGTATCGTTTTATTGGATCCGGCGTATATACAGGATTATTTTGACGGCAAAGCCTATGTATATACGGGCTCGCGGGATGACAATATGTTTAATATCATTCGAAGCCATGTCATTAGAGGCTCGCACATAGTATTTTATGCAGGAATATCACATACCTTGGCCCGTATAAACGGTATACGTCAGGGGGATTACTACTATAATTGGCCTTCGGCGGGCTTCTTACTCAAAAGCTGTTATCCTCAGGATGTATTCATCATCAATTTATGGGGAGGCCTGATGGGAAGCAATGGCTATATAGAGAATAGTCAGACGCGTTGGACCCTTATAGCTGACGGTGTAATGGATAGGGCATTTCAGAAATACGGCAATAAACCTGTCGGATTTGACTTAAACGATGATTTTCCGCTATTGAGGACCGAAACATATTTCGCCAATCCCACAACAAAAATGTCAAGTTACGGCGAGAAAGGTTCTCCGTACACAAGGGAACAAAAACTCAGTGATATATGCGATGGTATAGTGTTTGTCAAGCCCGTATCTGAATTTAACGGGATGCACCTTATCAATATCTATGATGAGGAATTTATCGAGAAGGCAAACAAACGTACCGACGGCTCATGTAAGACGGCAGAAGATATTTTGAATACCGTAAAGGAGTGGCATCCTATTCTGCAATATTAATGCTGCGAATATAAAAAACGAAGCCTTTGGCAGGTAAATGAATGGCCGCGAAAGTTTTATCTTTCGCGGCCGCTTATTTTGACACAACACCCTGTTTTTATCCTTTTCTACGTTTTTTCTCTTACTCTTACTCTCACCTCTCTCTTACTCTCACCTCTCTCTCACTCTGCCTCCTCTCTCTGCTCTCCTTCACTCGACTCTCCCTCTCGTCTTCCTCCCTCTCTCACTCGGCTCTCTCTCACTCGGCGCTCTCTCACTCGGCCCTCTCTCACTCGTCTCCTTCTCTCTCTGCTCTCCTTCTCTCTCTGCTCTCCTTCGCTATGCCCCCTCGCTCGGCCCCCGTTAGGCGTTGCGGTTGTATCGGAAGGTGTTCTTCACCACGCCCGCATGCTCGAGGAAGTAACGCTGGGCCTTGAGCAGGTTGCGCGCCTGAAGGATCATGGTCTTGGTCTCGCTCAGGACGGTGAGGTAGAGCATGCTGGCCTTGGTGTTGCCCTCGCCCTCGTTTATACGCATAAGCTCCGACTTGATGGTGGCGGCGATGCGCTCGAACAGGTCGTCACGCATGATGAGCACGGTGTCTATCTCCGAGAAGTCGTTGGTGGTGAGCATGCGGTTGATGCTGCCGTATATCTCGGCCACCTCGTCGTTTATGCGCATCAGGTCGGATGTCTGTTCGCGCGAGAGGCCCTCGTGGTTGTTGTCTATGTGTTCGTATGCGGGGCGTGTTATGTGTACCAGCGCCTTGGCTATCTCGCTCAGGTAGTCGACCACCTGCACGTAGTAGAGCGAGAGTTCGAGTCCCGAGCCCTTGAGGCGGCGCAGCGTGGGCATGAGCGAATATTTGAGTTTGCGGCTCTGCTCGTATATGTCGTCCGACTCGCGTATAAGCTCCTTGAGGGCCTTGCGGTTCTCCTTGAATACGGCGACAAGGGTGCGGTCGTAGATCTGCGTTGCGAGCTTCATCATGCGGCACACCTCCTCGACGATGGTGTCGACGGCGTCGCGTTCCTCGACCTTCTCCTGCTGTACGGGCTCCTTCTTGGCCTTGAACGAGAAGTTGCTCTTGAGGAGCATGTAGAGGCATACGACGGTTATGATGACGAATGCCACGTTGCCGCCCCAGATGAGCAGCAGGCCCGTTGCGAGGGCTATGATGAATCCGCCGATTGCCGTGGAGAACCATCCGACGATTACGGTCATGACGCCCGTGATGCGGTATACGGCGCTTTCGCGTCCCCACGCCTTGTCGGCGAGCGACGATCCCATCGCCACCATGAAACATACGTATGTGGTCGAGAGGGGGAGTTTGAGCGACGTTGCGAGCGATATGAGCAGCGCGGATGTTGTGAGGTTGACCGTTGCGCGGATCATGTCGTAGGGGGCTCCGCTGTGCTCGACGTCGGTGTATTCGAATCGCCGTGCGACGAAGCGCTTGACGAAGTCGGGCGTGACGCGGTCGACGGCGCCCGAGACGTTGAGGGCGGCGCGGACGATGCTGCGCGAGAAGAGGTTCGAGCCGTAGCGCGACTCGTCCTCATTGGCCTGCGAGGAGAGCGATATCTCGGTCTCGGTTACGTGCATGGCCTTGCGCGAGGTCCAGAGCGTGAGTATCATGATGGCGCCGGCCGAGAGCATGAAGAGCATGTTTGCGGGGATGTTCTCGTTCAGGGCCGACATCATTATGTCGGTCGAGCCCTCGGCGCGTGCGACCGAGTAGGCGTCGAAGCCCGCGATGGGTACGCCGATGAAGTTCACAAGGTCGTTTCCGGCGAATGCGAGCGCGAGGGCGAATGTTCCCGAGAGGATTGTAAGGCGCAGGATGTTGATGCGGAAGAGCTGGAGGAACGCCAGCAGCACGGAACATGCCACCCAGCAGAGGAATATCGCCAGCAGCAGGTTGCGGTCTATCCACTCGACGAAGGGCGTGCCGTCGATGACGAACTTCAGGGCCTTGAAGAGGGCGAAGTAGACGATTGCGGTGAGCGATGCCCCGCACCAGAGGGCGCCGAAGCGGCGGAAGACGGCCATGTACCGGAACGAGAATATGAGGCGCGAGATCCACATCATGATGGTACCGCACGTGAAGGCTATGACTACCGAGAGGAGTATGGCCGATATTATACCCATTGCGCGTGTTGTGTTGATGAACTCGCCGATGTCGGTGAGCAGCAGCTGGGGGTGTGTCGCTATCTTGTAGCCCGATACGGCCACGGCCGAGCCCAGAAGGCAGAATATGAGCGATACGGTTGTGGATGTAGGCAGACCCATCGAGTTGTAGATGTCGAGCAGGATGACGTTTGCGAACATGACGGCTATGTAGAGTGTCATGACCTCGTGGAATGTGAACATCGAGGGGTTGAACATTCCGTTTCGGGCCACCTCCATCATTCCGCTGGAGGATATTACGCCGAGGAGTATGCCGACGGATGCGACGGTGAGTATGACCTTCATTCCGGCGACCTTGGAGCCGATGGCCGAGTTGAGGAAGTTGACGGCGTCGTTGGTGACGCCCACGTAGAGGCCCGAGATGGCCAGAATTGCCAGAATGACGATGGCGATGGTGTATATTTCGCTCATAGCTGAGTCGTTTAATATGGTCGTGGAGGCTCGCGCGCCCCCGCGAAAAAGCACCTCAAAGTTACGGCTCATGATCCACAAGACCTCGGCCGCGGCACAACATTAACGTAAATGTAACGATCTGTTAACGTAAATTTAATACTGCGGCGCGGCGGCGCGACCCTGTAATGCGCTGTCCGTGCGGACGATGCCGATCGGGGCCGTGCGCGGGGCCCTCCGTAAGGGGGTTGTTTTGGGGCTTTGCGGCCTTTGGCCGTATTTTCTCCTGACTCTGCCAATTTCATGCCTTCATTTGGCTGCGGCGGCCGCGCGGCGGGAGTTACGGATACTGTGCGCGGAGGGGGTTTGTTCCCTCCGCCGCAAAAAGTGCCGATACTCTACGCCCGAAGAGAATAATACTCCGAGCGTAATACTGCGCGCGGCGGCGAGGCGTGACAAAGAGGTTAAGTTTCGAAACAAAACGCCGTATTTCGTAAAATAATCCGTATATTTGTCTCTACTAACAGCCCGAATCCTCTTGAGGGTGCCGTTTGCGGTTTGGGCCGCAAGACGGCGGCGGAGGGAGCGGGACACTAACCCACCTTGACCATGAAACGTGTAATCATTGCGGCTATGGCCCTGATGCTGGCGGCGTCGACCGTGACGGCATCCGACCGCGGCGGCAGACGCCGTGCGACAAAATCACCCGAGTACCATGTTGCGGCCTATATCTGGCCCTCGTGTCACGATGATCCCGTAGGGCGGCGTGTGCTCTGGGGCGAGGGTGACGGCGAGTGGGAGATCATCAAGCGGGGCACGCCCCGTTTCGACGGCCACTACCAGCCCAAGCAGCCGCTCTGGGGCTACGAGCATGACGATGACCCGCGTGTTATGGAGCGGTGGATCGACGCGGCGACCGACCACGGCATCAATGTCTTTGTCTTCGACTGGTACTGGTTCGACGGGGGGCCGTTTCTGGAGGGTTGCCTCAATGACGGCTTCCTGAAGGCGCGCAACCGCGACAAGATGCAGTTCTACGTTATGTGGGCCAACCATACCGTTGCGCGCAACTACTGGAACTGCCACCGCTACGGCGACGATACGTCGACGCTGTGGCGCGGTGCGGTCGACGAGGAGAATTTCCGCAAGGTCGTGGACCGTGTGATCAAACAATATTTTTCGCAGCCCAACTACTTCAAGATCGACGGCTGCCCCGTCTTTGCCATCTTCTCGATGGACGAGCTTCTGGCCTCGTTCGGCGGGAGCGTGGAGCGTACGCACGAGGCTATTGAGTATTTCCGCAGCAAGGTGCGCGAGGCGGGCTTTCCGGACCTCTGCCTGCAGATGATGAACAACGATACGCGTGATGTGGCGGCCGAGCGGCTCGAGGGCATCGGTGTCGACTGCACGACGCAGTACGGCTGGGGTACGGCGCGCCGCGAGGATTACCTCCGCTGGGCGAAGGAGGGCTACGAGGCTACGGAGCGTCTGGGTGCGCTGATCGACAAGCCGCACTTCCCGTCTGTATCTATCGGCTGGGACGATACGCCGCGCTTCCCGGCCAAGGGCAAGGCCGACGTGGTGCATTACAACGTGACGCCGCAGGCCTTCGCTATGGCCCTGCAACGTGCCAAGGAGTATTGCGACGCCCACCCCGAGCAGCCGCGCATAATCACCATCTACGCCTTCAACGAGTGGGTCGAGGGCGCGTATCTGCTGCCCGACATGCGCTACGGCTTCGGTTATCTGGAGGCTGTGCGGGATGTCCTCTCGGGCAAGTATGACCGCTACCGCAAGTGATGCCCGCGGGGAGGGGATAAAGGATTTTGGATAAAAAAGGATAAAAAAGAGGAAAGACATCGGTGCGGCGGGATGAAATGTCGCGTCCGCGCCGCATAAAAAGCACAAGGTATAAAAAGCTGAAAAAATGTCCATGACAACCGAACAGGCCAAACGATTCAAGTATTGGCAGTATCGCACCATCATCGCCACGATGATCGGTTATGCGCTCTTCTATTTCGTGCGCAAGAACTTCTCTTTCGCCATACCGGGCCTTGCGGCCGAGTATGGCATCACGAACACCAGCTTCGGCCTTATAATGACCGTCGTGGGGTTGATCTACGGTCTTTCGCGCTTTATGAACGGACTGATCGCCGACCGCATGAACGGCCGCTGGCACATGTCCCTCGGGCTGTTGCTGTGTGTGCTTACGAGCTTCGCCTTCGGCTTCAGCCCCCGCATCCTTGGCATCGAGGTAGGAGTTGCGCCGCACTCGCTTGTGGTACTGTTCGGCGTGCTGCTCGTGGCCAACAACATCTTCCAAGGCAGCGGGTTCCCTCCCTGCGCGCGACTGCTGACACACTGGATCCCGCCCACGGAGCTGGCCACGAAGATGTCGGTATGGAACACCTCGCACTCGATCGGGGCGAGCCTGCTGGCCATACTGTGCGGTTACGTCATGGGTACGTTCGGCCGTGATATGAGCGGCGACGCTCAGGTCGTGGAGGCCATCCGTACCAACGTGCTGACGCTGAATCCCGCTCTGGCGGACGATCCCGTACGGCTCGGGGAGCAGGTGACGGCGGCGGTGACGCACGTGGGGGCATGGCAGTGGTGCTTCTGGATACCGGCACTCTTCGCGCTGGCGGGGGCCGTGGGTCTGGCTGTGTTCCTGCGCGACACGCCCCGCTCGGTGGGGCTGCCCGAACTCGAGGGTACGCACACCAAGGTCGAGGACAACACCGACTCGGCCGAGTATAAGGCCTTCCTGCGGGAGAAGGTCTTCCGCAACCCGCTTATATGGATTCTGGCCGTGGCCAACTTCTTCGTCTATATCGTACGCTTCGCGGTGCTCGACTGGGGCCCGAAGTTCCTTCAGGAGGCTCGCGGCCTCACGTCGGCCGACGCCGGGTGGACGGTTGCCGTCTTCGAGATCTTCGGTATCCTCGGCATGCTGGCCGCAGGGTGGGCCACGGACCGTTTCTTCGGCGGACGGGCACACCGCACGTGTGTCTTCTGCATGCTGGGTGCGGCGCTGTTCATGACCGTCTTCTACCTGCTTCCGGTGTCGATCCCGATGCCGGTGCTGGTGTGCGTGCTGGCCATGGCTGGCTTCTTCATCTACGGGCCGCAGGCCCTGATCGGCATCGCCGCCGCTAATCAGGCTACCAAGAGCGCCGCCGCCACGGCTAACGGCCTGACCGGTATCTTCGGTTATGCGAGCGTCTTTGTCTCGGGTCTGGGTATCGGCGCCATGGTCGACTGGATCAACCGCATAACCCCCGGCCACGGCTGGAATTATGTCTTCCTGCTCATGATAGCCATGGCGCTGGTGGGCATGTGCATCTTCCTTGCTATGTGGCGCGCCAAGGCTACGGGATACGACGAGCAGAAGGCTTGACGGGCGTTAAGCCGCATAAGATTAAGATAAGATATGGTCTGCGTGGTCGGAGCCGGTGGAGCTCCGGCCACGTTGTTTTATGTCGGCGCGGAGGACGTGGCGGTATGCGTAATATGGAGTAATGGAGGGGAGGGGTATGCGATTTTCGGAACAGGGGGGCGAAAATAGACGCAAGTTTGTGTGCGGTGATAATTCGCAGCTATATAGTATGTTATATATGTATATATGCGATATGTACGGGAAAAGGCTCGAAAATAAAAAGCTCTGAAAATTTTGTTATTTTATAAAAATCGACTACTTTTGCCGCGCAAAACGGACAATGATCCGACAGTTATGGCAGATCTTCTGAACACCATATTTTACCGCTACGCGAACAAGATCCACGACTTCCATGCGTGGGGCGTAGCCGCGCTGATATAGAGCGCGCGGGCCACCCGGGGGCGAATAAATGGACCATCCGAGGGGGCCGAATAAAGGGGTCACCCGTACCGAATCTTCAATAGGCCGCATGTACTGAATCATCGGCGGCACCCGAGTAGAATCATCGAGGAGATACGAATTGGGTCTTCAAGGGGCTGAATGTGGTGAATAATCAGGGCGGGGCATCCGAATAGGATTTTCACGGTAAGGCATCCTAATAGGGTTTTCACGGCGGGGCCGAAGAAAATCATCACAATCGAACATCCGAAACTTTTTTTGATATGAGCAGAATCCTCAGGCTCATGGCGCTCTGTTGTGCGGCGCTGTGCAGCCAAATGACATTTGCACAACCACGGGTTATCGGCATCGACGAATTGTTCCGTCTGGCCGAGGAGCAGAGTATGAGCATACGCTCGTTCGAGAGCGGGGCTGCGGCGGCCGCCGAGGGCGTTCGTGCGGCGCGTGCGGAGCGTCTTCCCGACGTCGGGGTTACGGTCTCGGCGAGTTTTCTTGGGGACGGCCGCCTCTGGGACCGCAGCTTCGGCGAGGGCATGAAGGTCGACATCCCGCACTTCGGCAACAACTTCGCCCTTGAGGCTCAGCAGGTGGTCTATGCGGGCGGGGCTGTGCGCAGCGGCATCCGCATGGCGGAGCTGGAGCAGCGCGACGCCGAGACCTCGCTTGAGCGCAACCGTCAGGATATATGTTTCCTGCTGCTGGGCCACTACCTTAACCTCTACAAGATCGACAACCGTATCCGCGTGCTGCGCGAGAATCTGGCGCTGACGGAGCAGGTGTTGGAGACGATGCGGGCGCGGCGCGAGCAGGGCACGGTGCTGCAGAACGACATTACGCGCTACGAGCTGCGGCGCGAGCAGCTGCGGCTGGAGCTTCAGCGTGCGGAGGATACGGGCACGATACAGAACCACCGTCTGGTTACGGCGCTGCACCTGCCGGAGGGTACGGAGATACGTCCCGACACGGCGCTTCTGCAGACGGGCATCGGTACTCTGAGCCAGAGCGACTGGCAGGATGTCGCGCGCGAGAACAACCTCGACCTGCGCAGTGCGCAGACGGGTATCGGTATGAGTGACGAGGCGGTGCGTCTGCAGCGGTCGGAGCGGCTGCCCAAGGTCTCGCTGATGGCGGCCGACCATCTCGACGGCCCGATCACGATCGAGGTGCCGGTGCTGAACAACAACTTCAACTACTGGTACGTGGGTGTGGGCATACGCTACAACATCGCGTCGCTGTTCAAGAGCGGGCGGCGCATACGTCAGGCGGAGCTCTATGCGCGGCGTGCGCGCGAGTCCTATGATCTGGAGTGCGAGCGTGTGGACAATGCCGTTCAGGAGAGCTACGTCAACCTGATGACGGCCGAGGCCGACCTTCGCACGCAGCAGAAGAGCGTGGAGCTGGCCGACGAGAACTACGCCGTTGTGAGCAACCGCTATGCCAATGACCTTGCGCTGCTTACGGACATGCTCGATGCGGGCAACACGAAGCTGGAGGCCGATCTGGCGTTGGTGGAGGCGCGCATCAACCTCATATACGACTATTACCGAATGAAATACGTAACCCATACATTGTAAAGACCGAATACCATGACACCAAAGAGATTACAGAAAACGATCTATAACGCAGCGATCATCTGCCTGCTTGCGGCGGGTTTGATCTATGTCTTTTCGCGCTTCGTCCATGCGGGCGTGGCCTATACCGACAACGCGCAGGTGCGCCAGCACATCACGCCGGTGAATACGCGCGTGTCGGGCTTCATCGACCGTATATGCTTCGAGGAGTTCCAGCCCGTCAAGCGGGGCGATACGCTTGTCATCATCGAGGATGCGGAGTACCGCCTGCGTCTGGCACAGGCGGAGGCCGACCTTGCCAACGCACGGTCGGGGCGCAGCGCCACGACGGTCGGGATGGCGGCTACGCAGAACAACCTGAGCGTGAGCGATGCGGGTATCGAGGAGGCGCGCGTGCGTCTGGAGAACGCGCGGCGCGAGGCGGAGCGTTACGGGCGCCTGCTGAAGGAGGATGCGGTGACGCGCCAGCAGTACGACAACGTCCAGACGGCCTTCGAGGCGGCCGAGGCGCGCTATGAGCAGCTCCTGCGTGCCAAGCGCACCACGTCGCTGGCCAAGAGCGAGCAGGGACACCGTCTGGAGCAGAACGAGGCGGCGATACGTTTGGCGGAGGCGGCCGTTGAGCTGGCGCGGCTGAATCTGTCGTATACGGTTATCGTGGCGCCGTGCGACGGCGTGACGGGCCGCAAACAGATCGACGAGGGACAGCTCGTGCAGCCCGGACAGACGCTTCTCGACGTTGTGGACAGCGGCGAGGTGTGGGTCACGGCCAACTACCGCGAGACGCAGCTCCCGCACATAGCTGTGGGCGCCGACGTCGAGATGACGGTCGATGCCGTTCCCGACGTTACGTATCACGGGGTTGTGGAGTCGGTGTCGGATGCTACGGGCGCGGCCTTCTCGCTCATACCGCAGGATAACGCCACGGGCAATTTCGTCAAGGTCGAGCAGCGCGTGCCCGTACGCATACGCCTCGAAGGCAACGACGCGGAGGCGATGTCGCAGCTGCGCGCCGGCCTGAACGTCGAATGCAAAGTGCGGTATTGATATGGGAGCGCCGGTGTTGAACGGGCCCTTTACGATGCCCATGTTCCGCGACTTCGTGCCGCGGGCGCTGCAGCCGTGGATCTATATCTTCATGGCGGCGACATTCCAGCTCTCGGGCGGCATATATCTGGGTGCGCTCAATGAGATGATCGGGGGCATGGCGCTCATGCGCGAGGACCTGATGATGTGCCTCTACGCCAACCTTGCGGGCATGGCCATCTACTTCCCGATACTCTTCCGCATGAAGTTCCGCTTTACGAACCGCACGCTGCTCACGGCTGCGGCGGCGGGGGTGCTTGTCTGCAACCTTGTGGCGCCGCACGTGCGGCTGCTGCCGCTGCTGTGGGCCTTATGCTTCGTGGAGGGGATGTGCAAGATACAGGGCACCTTCGAGTGCATGTCGACCATACAGTTGTGGATCACGCCGCAACGCGACTTCACGGCCTTCTTCCCCGTGCTGCATATCGTGATTCTGGGCTGCATGCAGCTCTCGACCATCATCACCACGGCCCTGATGCACCACTACAACTGGGTGTGGATGCACTTTCTGGTCTCGGCGCTGATGGCGGTCGACCTGCTGATCGTGCGCCTCTGCACGCGGCACTTCCGCATCGTGCGCAAGATGCCGCTCTACGGCATCGACTGGCTGGGGGCGCTGTTGTGGGTGGCGCTGCTGCTGCAGGTGGCATACCTGTTCGACTACGGCGAGTGGTACGACTGGTGGTACAGCCCCGTTATGCGGCGTCTGGCCGTGACGTCGGTGGCGACGCTGGCGCTCTGCCTCTGGCGCATGAACACCATACGCCACCCCTATATCGAGCCCCGCATGTGGAGCTACCGACACCTCTTCCCCATATTGATACTCATCACGCTGGTGGAGATGCTTCTGGCGACGGAACACGTCCTCGAGGGGGCCTTCTACGAGCAGACGATGCACTACGACGCGACGGTGAGCGTGCTGGTCACGCGCTGGGTGCTGGTCGGGGTGCTTGCGGGGTGCGGCTTCGCCTACTGGTGGATGCACGTGCGGCGCATGAGCTACGTGCGTCTGCTGACGGTGGGCATCGCGGCGCTTGCGGCCTACCTTCTGGGATACTACTTCACCGTCTCGGCCGACATACACGTCTCGCAACTCTATCTGCCGGCGGCCTGCCGCGGCTTCGCCTACGCCATCCTGAGCGCGACGTTCATGGTCTGCCTTGAGGAGATCATGACCTTCCAGCACTTCTTTCAGGCACTGAGCGTATTCAACATGCTGCACATGGTTGTGGGGGGTGTCATCGGCGCGGCCATCTATACCGAGGCCTTCACATACTATACGGCCGACAACATGGCTCGCTACGGCGCCGCCGTCGACAGCGTGGCCTTCACGCGCGCACCCTTCGACATGGGGGCCTTCATGGAGGGCTTCGCGGGCCGTATGATCGAGACGAGCGTCAAGCAGGTCTACGGGTGGGCGGCCTACGCCTGCATCGGGCTGCTGTTGCTGTTCCTGCTCTACGACGCACCTGCGCGCCGCGCATTGAAGCCCATACCCATGTGGCGGACGGTGCGCTCGGATGTGGCGCGCTCGCTGCGCCGTATCGTCGTGCGCCGTTAGGCCGCCGCTCCGACGGCACGACAAAGGCCGGGACCCGAAAGGGTTCCGGCCTTTTTGGTTTGGCGGCGCCGACGGCTACTTGAAATATTTGTCGGCGAAGTCCATGAACCGCTGCCAGTCGTAGGAGAGGATATCGTGTCCGCCCTCGCGCAGGTGGTATGCCACGTCGCCGTCGATGAATGTTGCGCCCGCCGGCGGCAGCTCGCTCTGCTGCCACGTGAGGGGCTTGCGCCCGTAGAGACGGTAGACCTCGCCGCACAGCTGCGCCGAACGCATCTCGTTGCGGGGGTCGGCCCACGCGTCGAGGCTCGCGCTGGCAACATAGAGGGGTCGCGGCGCCACGAGTGCGAGCAGCATGTGCTGGTCGAAGGGCATCTGCGTCTCGCGGCCGTTGTAACGGCTGTATGTGTCGGTGAACCAGTAGGGGAAGTGTGTGGTTATATCCTCTACGGTCTCGCCGCTGTTGCCGCGTGCGAGGGCTGCGCCCGTCGATCCCGAGTCGTTCGAGACGGCGATGGCTATGCGGGGGTCTGTGGCTGCGGCCCAGAGCGACGTCTTGCCCAGACGCGAGTGCCCCAGAACCATGATGCGGTGCGGGTCGATCTCCTGCATCGTCTCCAGACAGTCTATGGCGCGGCTTATGCCCCACGCCCACGCCCCGACGGCCTTCATCCGCACCGAGTCGGGGATCTGGCTGCCGCGGTAGAGCATCGGCAGCACGCTCTCGGCATATCCGTCTCGGCGGTCGGGGAAGAAGTCGTCCTTGCATATCGTCGCTACGGCATATCCGCGAGCCACGGCCTCGGCGTATGGCCAGCGGCGGGCATTGTCGCCGCGCGGGGCTACCGTGGGCGAGCTCTTCGGCTCGGCGGGCATGATGACGGCGGGGTCGGTCGTGGTGCCGTGGTTGCCCTTGAAGTTGAGCCCGAAGATTACGGGTACGGGGGCGTCGGCTCCGTTGGGTATGTACAGGAGCATGTCGGCCTTATGCTCCTCGCCCGCGTCTGTGCGGAGCGTTATGCGCACCTGACGGCGTGTGGCCGCGCCGCCGAGAGCCTCACGGTCCTCCTCTACGGTACGGTATGATGTCTCGACACGGGTGTCGGGTGCTATGCCGTAGACCTCGGCCGAGAGCATGCGCAGGATCTCGGGACGGCGCTGCCGCTCCCATTGGCGGGCGTTCCTTACCGTGCGTCCGCCCTCTGTGCGCAGCAGCGCGGGGAGCGTCGTGTCCGAGGCGGCGCACAGCAGCGCCGCAAGGGGCGCCAGAAGCAGCAGCTTGAGCGATGGTATCTTCATGTCTCTACATAATATATATGTGTCAGCGGCAGAGGAAATCGATCTGTTTCTGTATTGCGGCCGTGCAGACGGGGCAGAAGACATCGATCGTATGCAGGTTGTTCATCATGCAGTTGGGCCACGGACGGTAGACTCCCTTGTCGACATATCCTCCGCCCTCGTATACGCCCAGACGCCGGGGCTGGTTCTCGTCGACGGGGGTTGGTATGGGGGTGCCCTCCTCTATCATGCCGTGCCAAGCCTTGCGCTCGAAGTCGACGAGCGTGGTGAGGTTCTCCTCCCACGGCTCCACGTCGGCCGGGTACATGTCGTTGTACGAGACGCCTCCGACATACTCGTCACCCAGACCCAGAAGCACGTGGCCGAACTCGTGGACATAGATCTTGCCCGTGCGGTTGGGGTGGTGCGCGGCGCTTATGCCGTAGAAGTTGTAGATACCGCCGCCACCGTATTTCTGCGTGTTGGAGAGTACGTATATGTGGTCGTATGGTACGTGCGCCGCGATGTCGCGCAGACCCTGAAAGTCCTCGATCATCTGGTATCGCTCCGAGTCGAAGGTGTAGTACTGGGCCTTCGTTGCGGTGTTGCGCCATACATGCTCGCCCGGGATCGTCACGCCCGACTCCATAGACGGCGCCCACACGGCGCGTATGTTTATGCGGGCGGCGTTCTCCTTGAAGGGCGAGTAGCTGAGCAGCTCCTCGGCGAAGACGCGGCACGCCTGCTCGAATTTGGATTTCTCCTCGGCGGTGTAGCCCTCGGGTATGAGCACGATGTCGATACGTGTCGAGGGGTTGCCCGTATATGCCACCTCGAAGGTGTCGTAGCGGGGCGTGAACTTGCGCACGAAGTACGACGCGGGGTTGATCTCCTGCTCGAACTTCTTCTCCATTATGCCCTTGCGGTTACGGGCGTAGATCTCCACGCGCACGGGCTGCTTCGGGTAGGGGAATACGACCGATTCGGGCATCGCCTTGCGTACGCTCTGCGCCTCGGCCGTAGTCTGCCACTCGTTGAAGAGGGTGCAGTAGCTGCGCGAGTAGATCTCGCGGCCGCTGGCCAGATCTATCACCTTGAAGAGCTGCCCGCCGTATCCCGTCGTGTCGAGGAGCGTGACCTTCGAGCCGGCCCAATATGGCTCCTCGCGCAGCTCGTCGAAGAAATACTCCTCCGACGCGGCGTCGCCGCAGTGGTAGAAGTCGAAACGCATGGTCTTGTCCTCGAAGTAACGGTCGAAATCGACCTTCTCGTCTGCGGCCCCTTTGCGGGGTGCGTTGTCCGCGGTGTGCGCCTGCACGCCCTGCACGGCAAGGGCCAAAAGCGCCGCGGTAAGAATCGTTGCGGTAAGTTTCATTTTTTCGTATCTCTGTTTTGTCGTTATATGTCTGTTTTATGGTTATATGTCTGTGTCCTGCCCCCGTCACGGCGCTATTTGACGCTCCACTCGAACACTCCGGACGAGTTGTCGGCGGGCAACTGCACCTCGAGCTTTATGGCCGACGTGCGCACGGGCTCGAAATCGGCGGTGCAGGGTGCGTCCTTGATGACGGGGTAGCCGTTGCGTGGCTCTATTGCGACCCACTCCCCGTTTGCGTCACGGTAGTAGAGACGCCATGCGGCGGGTATGCGGCATCCGCCCCACGGCGAGTCGTCGAACCAGTAGACGGTCGATTCCGATATGCTCTTCTGCTCCTCGAACTCGTATGCTATCCACTGCGTCGAGGCCTTCTCGGGCCACCAGTGGTAGTATGGCATCGATCTGTCGCCCGCCTTCTTGGGCATCATGCCGTCGCTCACGGCGCTCAGCGCCGCCGTCGGGGTCGATGCCGTGACCTTGGCCTGTGACGCTATGGTGGGGGCGGCGACGGGATTCGCGGCCGTGAGGTCCGACGGCAGCCATACGGTCATCTCGCCCGCACCTCGGTGTGCCCACGCATAGTAGGGTATCATTGTGAGGGTCACGTCGTCGGCGACGAGGCGTCCCGACTCGTCGAAACGCAGCGTCTGCGCGCGGGTCTTGACGGTCTGTATGCCGTAGAGCATGTCGCCGCGGAACTCGGTCTCGAACTGCGGCGTGCGGTTCATCAGCACGCTGCGCACGCTGAAGTCGTTGTCGGGCCACTCGGCACAATATACTATCGGGCCGCGCTCCACGGCCACGCGCCCGCGGTCGGCCTCCACATTGGGGTTGGCCTCCACCACGCGCGGCTCCATGTCGAAGTGTATCTCGACGCGGTCGCCCTTGCGCCAGCGGCGCTCGACGGTGAAATAGCCCTTGTCAAGGTCGCTCTCGACCTTCTGTCCGTTTACCGAGATCGAGTATGAGAGGCGCTTGCCGTCGGCATAGCGGTAGAGGTCGCTCGGGACCACGTCGCCGCGCACCCAGCCCGGGATGCGGATCCTCAGGGCGAAGTCTGTGGCGCGGCGCGGCGTCACGTCGAGCGTGATGTCGCCCTGCCACGGATATGATGTCGTCTGCCTGAGGCCGACGCGCGTGCCGCCCACCTCGACCTCGGCCTCGTCGGCGATGAAGAGGTTGACGTATAGCGAGTCACCCTTGACGGCATATATATATCCCGGTACCGAGGGTATGAAGCGGCAGGCGTTCGAGGGGCAGCATGCACACCCGAACCACGGCGAACGCTGGTGCTGTCCCATCGACTCGAGGGGGTTGGGGTAGAAGAACGAGCCGCCGTCGAGCGATATGCCCGAGAGTACGCCGTTGTAGAGGGTGCGCTCCAGAACGTCGTAATATTTCGACTCGCCGTTCATCAGGAAGAGACGGTAGTTCCAATAGACGTTTCCTATGGCGGCGCAGGTCTCGCAGTAGGCCGACATGTTGGGCAGCTCGTAGTTTGCGCCGAAGGCCTCGCCGTTGTTGGTGGCGCCGATGCCGCCCGTGATGTAGAGCTTCTTGCCCACGACGTTGTCCCAGATACGCTCTATGGCGGCGACGTATGCCGTGTCACCCGTGAGGGCCGCCACGTCGGCCATGCCCGAATACATGTATGCGGCGCGTACGGCGTGGCCTACGGCCTCGTCCTGCTCGACGACGGGCTTGTGTGCCTGACTGTACTCGTCACGGCGCTCCGTGCGCCCGCGCATGTCGAGGAAGAACTTCGCCTCGTCGAGGTATTTGCGGTCGCCCGTGACGACATATAGCTTTGCCAGGGCCATCTCGGCGATCTGGTGCCCCGGCACGCGTACCAGCTGGCCCTCGTTCGGGCCGATCTCGCGGCAGACGCAGTCGGCATAGCGTATGGCTATGTCGAGGAAGTTGCGCTGTCCGGTGGCTTGGTAGTGGGCTATGGCCCCCTCGATCATGTGGCCGAGGTTGTAGAATTCGTGGCTCAGCTCCTCGACCTTCTCCCAGCGCTCGGAGCCCGCCCACTCGTGCGGATGGCCGGGGTTCATCGTGCGGGCGGTGTAGAGGTATCCGTCGGGCTCCTGCGCCGCGGCCACGATCACCAGCACGCTGTCGATGTAGCGCTTGAGCTTCTCGTCGGGATATGTCTGGAGGAGGTAGCTCGCACCCTCGATCGTCTTGTAAACGTCGGTGTCGTCGAACGAATATCCCGTGACCTTGTTGTCAGGACTGGGGTGCGCCGCCATCTGGAAGTTGCGGTAACGGCCCGTCTCCTCGCACTTCGAGAAGGCAAGGGGTATGGTCACCTCGCGGCTGGCCTTGAGACGCTGCCCCCAGAACGAGTCGGTCACCTTGACCGAGGTGAAGGGTACGGGCGATATGGGATATCCCGCCGAGGAGTTGTCATGCTGACGCTGCGCGTTGGCCGTAACCCCCGCAAGGATGCCCAACGCCGCCATAAGGGTGATTGTATGCTTCATCGTTTGTCGATAGTTGTTTGGATTTGGTTGTGCCGTTTGGCGGTGCCTGCCATATAGCGACACACATTATTGCAAAGATATGAAAATGTGCGAGCAACGCCAAATCAAAGATTTAATTTTAGGACGGATGGGTTGGCCGTTTTGTCCAGTATCAAAAACAGAATGGGCGTGCAGTCGGGTTTTGGGTGTGGACGGCATAGATCGCTCTTGTCAAGACGCGGCCGCAGCCTATACGGCCCTGTTTGCACGAGCCGTGCCTCCGCGTATTGTTTCTCCCGGGCGCTTGCCGGATGGGATCATGATGAGTCTGCCTTTATGCTGTGTGGGCTATATAGAATATATTTCAACCATAAGGGAAATATGTTTCCAAGGCGGGAAATAACTGTTTTGACATTTTGCGTAATGGTATTTTAATCCGTAATACCATTCGCATTTTTGTATATTGATCCTTATTTCCCATAAGCTGGAGAGCCGTCGGCGCACGGTACCGTTAAGGAGGAATATATGTAATTGTCAGATAATATTGTGATTGTATTGTGCTATGGGATAGACCTTTTCCGTTATTCATGGAAATTTTTTGTGGTATTAAATACACTTTAAGTGAAAAATATATATTTTTGCGAAAAATCAATATTTACATGCGTAAATTATTGTCATTAGCGTTATTCGTCGTTTTTGCGGCCGGAGTAACGGTCGCTTCGTCGGCTACACCCGTAAACCACGGGTCCGGCAACGACGCATTTGGACCTGTCGTTGAAGCCGATACGAGCGGAGTGGTAGTGTTCAAGTTTGAGCCCAAGGGGTCGCGTTTCATGTACTCTGCCAATGAGGATGCGATACGTCAGGCCCGTGAGATGATCAATAGTCATCGCGACAGGATTGAGCGCGGCGAGCTGTTGATCCTCGTTGACGGTTACAGCTCGGCATTTAATGCCGATGATACCGACTACCTGATTGCCAAGGTGCGCGCAAGCCATGTAAAGTCGTCGTTCATCGTCGATATGGGTATGAAGGAGGACTATTTTCTTACGCACATATACACCAAACCCTATAACAATAATCAAAGTGTCGGCGTGACGGCGCGGCTGATTCTGCATGAGGATTCGCTCAAGACGGAAGAGGCTCCGGCCGAGGCTGTCGTTTCGGCTCCGGCCGAGACGGGTGTTCAGGTTGAGGATGCCGCCGCTCCGGTCAAGGAGGCCGAGCCGGAAGAGCATGCCGCGGCGGCTGCGGAGCCTTCGCCTGCCGTTGAGGCCGAAGAGAGTGCCGACAAGTGGGAGTCGGCTCGCTGGAGCATCAAAACAAATATTCCGGCATGGGGCTTTGTGGTAGCCAACGCCGCTGCCGAGTACCGCTTTGCCGACCATTGGAGCGTCGATGTGCCCCTCTATTACAGCTGTTGGACCATAGCTCCCGCATACAGGTTCCGTATTCTGGCGGCACAGCCTTCGCTGCGATATTGGTTCTCGCCGCAATGGCGCGGACACTTCTTCGGCCTGCACGTTACGGCCGGCCAGTTTAATATCGCTGTTGACAAGAACACCCGATATCAGGATGTCAACGGTATGTACGGCGCGGGCCTCGACTATGGCTATGCCATCCGCTTCTCGGAGCGTTGGGGCTTGGAGTTCAACATCGGTGCGGGATACATATATACAAAGTACAACGCATACCGCAATGTCGATAACGGCACGTGTTTTGATACGGCCACAAAGAACTACTGGGGTATAACCCGTTGTGGCATATCATTGACATACAGGATTAAATAAGCAGAATCGAGGTATGAATCACTTTCTGAAAATAGCGGCGGCGGTGACGGCGATGATAGCGGCCGTCGCATGCGTTCATGAATACCCGTCGGAGGACGGCGGTTCCGGCAGAGTAGATACTAAGATTACGCTGACCACATCACCGGCATTCACCCACAGCTCGATTCTCGGGACACGCAATCAGGAGCGTTTCGAGTGCATGTATTTTGTGGTCGAGTTTCACGAGAACGAGTTTGGCCCCACGCCCGTCTTGCGCCGCGAAATCGGTGCCGCGAAGGATGATAACGGATCGGCGACCGTGCAGCTCGATGAGCAGCTTGCCCCGGGCAAGTATAAGTGCGTGGCGTATGCCGTGGCAGCCCACGATACGGACGGCACAGGTTCAATATATTCGCTCGACGACCTGTCGAACATAGGTTTCGATGACGAGTATCCGGGTAATACGGACGCCAAGGAGAGCTATGAGGCACGTTTCGATCTGGAGGTTACGGCCGACGGCGGTGTCGAGATGACACAACTCATGTCGAGTCCCATGAGCAGTGTCGAGGTTATCAGTATCGACGTCGAGGAGTTTATCAAGCACGAATCAGTGCGTCTGGAGATGAAGGAGAACGATTCGCGTGTGGATACATGGCATTGGGACGACTACTATGCAGTGTGGAAATACGACCTCTATTATCCCGTCAGGTACAATGCCTATACGGGTCTGCCCAACAAGGCAGAGACGGAGGTGTCGTTCCGTGCGGACATTGTCCCGCAGTCGAACACGGAGGCCTCGCTCGGTATGGACTACATCTTCGTGAACGGACAGACCTCGAAGATCAATCTCTCGCTTGAGGTGTATGACAAGGACAATACGCTCATCAACTCATATTACGGCATCGAGGTGCCGATCGAGCGCGGCAAGACCACGATCATACGCGGAGAGTATCTGACCAACCGTAAGGAACCCGGCATAGGGATCGATCCGGATTTCGACGGTGATATCAATATAACCCTGCCCGACTAAAACGGCCCGGACATTATGAAGAAATAATACCCACCATGAAGAAATCCCTCATACTGATAATTACGGTGCTGGTTTCGGCAGCCTGCAGCGACTATCAAACGGTGACGGATGACCGGTTCGTCACCATATCGGTTCGGGCGAATGCGTCCGAAACATATACTCGCTCGGGAGCCGACGAGACGGTGACGGCAAACCGCTGTATCCTTGAGATATACAATGCGGACGGCACCCCGTACGATAAGAATATTCGCCTGACGTCTTCGGCCGATGCGTCGGGTGCGTTCAACTTCGAGCCCTCGCTGTTGGCAGGGCGCAGTTACAGACTCGTATTATGGGCCTACACGTCGGACTCAAACGGCGGCGACCTCTATTATGATACCTCGCGCGGCCTGCGTGATATCTCGTTGAAGAATGGTGTGCTTACGGCGTGTGATGCCGATGCGGACGCCTTCTACGCTTCGACGGAGTTCAAGGCCGACAAATCACAGACCATAACCGAGACCCTTCGTCGCGCGGTGTGCCGCGTGAATGTTGCTACGGGATTCACGCCTGCTTCCGATAAGAAATATAGCGTGACCGTATCATTCGCAAACGTCCCGAGCGGCTTCGACGCCATGACGGGAGAGGTGACGGGTGTCGGCGCAGCCACCTCGACGGCAGATGTGGCGGTTGAGTCGGCCGCGGTCGAGTGGTTCGCATACCTGCTTGCGCCGGCGGAGCGGACAAGTGTCGATTTCGACATGTCGGTAACGGCTTCGGGGGAGAGCGACCCCCAATTCAAGTACTCTTTCAGCCAGATACCGTTGCAGCGCAACTATCGGGTGAATGTCTCGATTGCCCCCTCGGCCGAGACGGTAATATGCAGGCCCGAAATTCTTGGCGCGGAGTGACGTCTGCGGCGAGGCGCTGAATACGGGCGGGGGAGTGAAGAGATGCCTGCAACGAGGTGCTGAATATGGGCAGGGACGCGAAGAGAAGCCTGCAACGAGGTGCTGAATACGGGCAGGGGAGTGAAGTGATGCCTGCAACGAGGTGCTGAATACGGGCAGAGACGCGAGGCGCGGCGGGGATTGGGCCGCGGCCGAGCGGGATGAAGAAAAGATGAAGAAAATATGATCAGGGCGCAGCTGTTGCGGCCCGGGTCAAATAAAGTAATAAATAGCCGGAAGGCATATCCGTCGGCAACGGATTTGCTTTCCAAAACCAAAGTGATCAATGAAGAAACTGTTATTGGCAACATTCGTGTTGCTCGTTCTGGCATTGTCTTCATGCCGGAACAACGAGGAGCCGACCGTAATGGGCGGAGAATCTGATGTCAGGGTAAGCGTCAGCCTGCCTGCGACAATGAATGCGGTTCGCAGTCAGGATAATCCGGGCATCGGGGATCTGGTCAACCGCTGCATCATGGAGGTATATCTGGACGGCGAGCTTTACGGCAGCCGTCAGGTTGCGGCCGTTAGCGGCAAAACTACTACATTCACGGCACGTCTGGTGTCGGGCAAGACCTATCGGTTTGTATTCTGGGCCGACTGCGCCGATGGCACATCACCCGAAACTTTCACTGACAAATACTACGCTACGACCGATTTGCGCAATGTCTATATGATAGACCCTGCGCGTTACAGCGGCTGCGACGACGGGCGCGACGCCTTCTATGCCGTGGAGGATGTCGAGATCGACGCTGCGACGAGTATCGACGCCTATCTGAAGCGCCCCTTCGGCCAGCTTAAGGTCAAGACGCTCGACATGGCTGAGGTGCCCGAGGATATGCGTCCGAAGATGGTCTCTGTGGCCTTTGACGATGTGCCGACGGGTATCGACCTTTTGACGGGCGAGCTTACGGGCGAGACGGATGCCGTAGCCTACTATGAGGCTGCGCAGATCGATGGCAGTGACGGCGATCTGAGTTTCGACTACATCTTCGCGCCGAAGGCCGAGGGTGAGCAGCGTCTGGTTGACTTCACCATGTCGTTCCTTGACGCAGAGGGCGCAGAGGTAGCTTCTGACTACAATTTCTCGAGCATACCCGTACAGCGCAACTACCGTACCGTCGTATCGGGTAACCTGCTTACGAAGAAGGCCGACATCAATGTCGAGATCAGCCCCGATTTTGCTCAGGACGATATCGACCATACGATCACCGAGGTGTCGAGTATCGATGAGCTCAACGCGTCACTGGCTGCGGGTGCCGAGAATGTGGTATTGACGCAGGCCCCGGCGTCGGATGCGGCGATTGTCATACCTCACGATTATACGGTTGAGGACAAGTCGATCTCGATAGCGCTGCCTTCGACCGAGTCGACGATCACGCTCAACTACGACGAAGCTACGGGATACGCCCCCGAGAAGATCACGATCAAGACGGATGGTGCCAAGAACCTTGTGATCAATGCCGAGGAGTCTACCGTAACCGTCGAGGGTAATTTCGCGGACGTTACTGCGGCTACGGCCGACAATACGCTGGTTGTGGATGAGAATACCACCATCGCCAGCCTCACACTTAACCGAGGCAGCCTCAAGCTTTACGGTGTGGTAGAGTCAATCACTAAGGGCGAGGGCTGGAGCGGTACGATCTACCGCTGCTTCAACTCGCAGAAGAGTTTCGACAATCTTGCGGCCGACAAGGTATCGGGATATACGGAGATCCTTGTCGAGAATCCGGCAACGGAGACGATCGACGGCAAGGGCGCGGCCTTTACGCGCCAGATGACCGTATCGGCCCCCGTAACGGTGAATAACTTCCGCATCGACGTCGACTATGCCGGAGCATACGGTCTCAAGATCCTCGATGGCGCCGACAAGGTATCGATGGACAATGTGGTTGTAACCTCTACGTCTAAGGCTGCGCGTACGGCATGGATCGAGGCCGAGAAGATAGATTGCAACTTCTCGAATTCGAAGTTCATCGCTCCGACGGGCGTGGAGAACAAGTCGGGTCTCAACTGCTCGCTTCCGTCGGCTTCGGCCGTGCAGAACGTGACTCTCGACAACGTGCTGATCAGTATCGACGAGGAGCGCCTGAACAAGGACCTTGCAACCGACTATGAATATTCGAACGAGCAGAAAAGCCGTGTTCCGGGCTTCTCGCGCGGCATAACCATAGGACATAAGGACGGACTCGGTGCTGCCGATGTCGAAGGGGCCGTTATCAACCTCACGATGCGCAACTCGGCCATCGAGTATCTCTACTACTCGATAAATGTAATCACTACCAATGCGGCGATCAACCTCGATGCCGACAACTGCGTCTTCGACGGACGTGCGGCACTGAACGTATGGGGTCAGAGCTCGCTGAGACAGCATCTCAACTACCGCAACTCGAAACTCATCGGCCGCAACTGGTTCGGCGGCCCGACTGAGGAGTTTGCCACGCTGGTGATCAACCAGCAAGCGCGCAACTACGACATGCTGCTCGACAACTGCGACGTGGTCAGCGACAACGACCCCCAGACCGATACTAACTATCAGTACATGGCATCGTTCCGCTCGTCATTCCGCAACTGGCTTGCGATGCGCAACGGCACGAAGTTCCGCGAGACCGTCAACCCGCGTCTCGACCACGCTATCGATATCGACGATGACAGCTGGATCAACGAGATCAGCTGGGATGAGAGCTTCACGCTTGCCTGCGCCGAGGGGGCTACGGTGCTTGTAAGCAACGTATGGAACGGCTCGAAGCTTGAGAATACGGCGATGCCTTCGGAGCAGGACGGCAAGTACTATATAGGCACTCCGACGCAGCTTGCCAACTGGGTAAGCGAGAAGACGGGCGGCGAGGCAGTCCTTGTCCGTGACATGGATCTGAACGATCAGGCATGGCCCGTAAGCACCACTTCGAATGCCATCGACGGAACGTTCGACGGCAACGGCCATACCATCAGCAACCTCAACTGCCAGACATATCTTGTGGAGTCGGACGGTGCGAACGGTCTGGCTTGGGACAACAAGGCCCAGAATGCCGCTCTGTTCCCCATATTCTCGGGCGATATACGCAATCTCACCATCGACGGCGCAACCATCTACGGTTCGCGTTCGGGAGCCCTTGTAGGCCGTTTCAACGGCGGTACCATAGACAACTGCCACATTAAGAACGTAAAGATCACGGGCGGTGCACAGAAGGTTGCGGCACTTGTGGGCTATGCCGCCAACTACACGGATGCCGCCTTCACGAACTGCTCGGTTGAGAATGCCAGCATCGCGGCCGACAAGAATGCCCCCGCGGGTGACGCCAGCTGCATGGCCGGCGGTTTTATCGGCTACCTCTCGTCGGACGGCGTGTCGGTTACCATAAAGGATAACACGATGAACAACGTAACCGTCGAGTCGGGCAGATTGTGGGATAATTATACGGAGTGCGCCTCGCATGTATTCGTAGGCGACGTGATAAACCTCAGCAAGACGGTCAAGAGTGTTGTTACCTTCAGCAACAACCGACTCAGCAACTGTACGCTGCATAATGCCGTGGTGACGTCTCGGGCAACGGACTACTTCGGATTCTATTACACGAAACCTGCCGGCAGTTACCCGATATTGAATACCCTTATTGTCGACGGCAAGACATTGGCCGAATAATCGGGATACATGAAAATCCGCAGGAGTCTGACCGCTCCTGCGGGTACAAGAGAAATGTATTTATGCAACAACATAAACAAAACATTTAACAAACACTAAACAAACACCAAATTCAAAATTCAAATCAAGTATTATGAAACGATTATTTCTTTTCGTAATCCTCTCCGTGTTAGGCATGACGGCATGTAATAACGCGGACATTATGGAGAACGCCGGCGACAACACAACCGTTGTGTCGATTTCGGCATCGATTCCGGCAAAGATGAACCAGACCCGTGCTGCGGGCGAGGGCGCAAATGTAAACCGCTGTGTCATGGAGGTATATCTCGACGGCGAGCTTTACGGCGAGCGTGCTTATGCCGAGGTCAACGACCGCAAGGCCAACTTCTCGGTACGCCTCGTATCGGGCAAGAGCTATGACTTCGTATTCTGGGCCGACCACGTTGACGACAACAGCAGCGATGAGGCCATTAGGGAAGACCTGCACTACAATACGACGGATCTCTCGAATGTGACCATCGCCGACATGACCGCATATCAGGGCAGCGACGACACTCGCGACGCCTTCTTCGGTACCGCCACTGTCAAGGCCGACTACACGAAGACCTTGGCCGTCAATCTGACGCGCCCCTTCGGTCAGGTGAAGGTCAAGACGCTCGACATGAATGATGTGCCCGATGATATGCGCCCGACGCATGTATCGGTCGAGTTCGAGAGCGTTCCGACCGGTATCGACCTCTTCACGGGCGAGCTTACCAGCGCTGCGAGCGGTATAACCTACACCGGAGCTGCAGCTCTGGCCGCCACGGCAGAGAAGGAGGATGGTCTGTTGAACTTCGACTATATCTTTGCACCCATGGCCGAGGACGAGCAGCATCTGGTTAACTTCACCATGCAGTTCCTCGATGACAATAATGTATCGGTCGCTCCCGATTACGAGTTCTCGAACATCCCCGTACAGCGCAACTACCGCACCATCGTATCGGGTTACCTGCTCACGAAGAAGGCCGACATCAATGTGGCCGTAGTTCCCGGCTTTGACGGCGAGATCAACAGCGACGAGATCGAGATCACGGCATCGGAACTGCAGGGCGTCCTTTCAGCTCTTGATACGGAGGGCGAGCATGACTACAATATCCATGTAACCGATAACCTTACCGCTGGCAGCTACAATCTTCCGGCCCTTGCCGACGGTTCGACTCTGGCCATAGATCTGGCAGGTGCCGAGGGCGAGGTTACTTTCGGGAATGACAGCTTCGCCGGACTGTTGGAACTTGGCAGCACCTCTGCCGACGCCATTGAGATAAACATCAACGTTCCCAACGGTGATGCAGCCCTTAACTCGGGTACATGGGCTGTAAATTCGGTTTCGACCAAGCCTACGACCTTCACCGTAAACGAAGGCGCGACGGTCACGACGCTTAATGTCGCAGCCGGTAATGTCGTTATCAACAAGGGTGCTGAGGTAGCTTCTGTGGCCCGTACCGCAAACAATCAGGATGAGACAACTACCGTAACGCTCTTTGACGGAGCTGAGGAGCCGACGATTACCGATCCCGAGATCATGGTACAGAAGGGTGTCAGCGGTCAGATCACCATCGGTGAGAAGAGCTTCGCAACGATAGCTGCCGCCCTTGCCGCTGCAGAGCCTTATGATGTCATAGAGCTTGCCGAAGGCGAGTATGCGCTGAATCACGACATCCTTTCTGAAGCACATGGACAGAAGTTCTATCTCCCCATCGAGGTGGAGGGCCTTACGATTAGAGGTAAGGGTGCCGCTGCCAATACCGTTATCTACGGCAACGAGTATACCGACAACGGATCTTGGGGTACGCAGAATACCATCACCGTATTTGCCGCGAACGTAACTCTCGAGAACCTGACACTCATGCCCAAGCAGGAGACCAACAAGCTGGTTGAGATCTCGGCCGAGGGCTTCAAGATGATCAACTGTATCGTTACGGCCAACAACAAGGTCGCCGACGCCGATCCCAACGATGCCGCCTCGATCTACTTCAGCGGTGTCAGCAACGGTGTCGTAAGCGGTTGCACCATAAACAAGGGCAACATCTGCTTCGACGGCGTGATGGATGGTGTATTCACTATCGAGAACAATACCTTCAACGGCTACAACCAGTGGGGTGATACCAAGTATGCAACCTTTACCTGCTCGTATTGGGGTCAGGGCAAGGATCTGAGCAAGTCGACCATGATGGTGAACATCAAGAACAACACGTTCAACGATGTGACTCCTCTCGGCGAGAACAATGATGTTCCCGTGGTACGCGCCTCATACGGTATATTCAACCTCGAGGGCAACAAGTTCCCGACCGATGGCATCTACTGGACGTCAGCTCCCGGTTCGGGAATTGACAACAGCTTCGGCGCCGTGTATGTAAACTACAACTCGCCCGTCAGCCAGCTGTGGACGAAGGATCGCACCGAGCCCAAGAGTTTCGCTATCTCGAACGACAAGATCGAGTTTGAGACGATGACCGAGCCCAACAACAACTGGTACTCATGGCAGGGTCGCAAGGCTGCGGTAGATATGCCTGCCAAGAGTTCATGGGAGGTGTCTTCGACGCTGACGCTTACGGGAGAGAATCGAGCAGTAAACAAGAGTATCTGGCTCAATATCGGTATCGACTGGCCGATTGTACTCTTCAAGCAGGCCGAGGACGGCACGCGCAAGTGGCAGTACTGGGACAGCTCGGAGAGCGGAGCATGGCTCGACGTTCCTGCCGACAAGAATATATCTACCGAGGCCGGAGACTATGAGATCACGATCGCATTCGACAACGGTACCATCACACACTCGATCAATGGAGTTGAGGTTGCATCGTACACGCTTGACGAGACCGTGACGGCCGTGAAGGAGATTATCTTCAATTCATACAGCTTCGGTGAGAGCTACAAGACGACTTGGTCTTATCCTGTTGTGAAGTAGTTCGCAAAAACGGAGTTGCCGGAAATACATTCCGTGGATAGATATCCATCCCCGGCGGGCTTGGCCGCCCACCGGGGAACTAACAGACTGATAACACGCACACACTAACCAGTTGAACCACCGCCCGCGTCGGGAATCGGAGCAGGACGTGTGGCTCGCACAAAACATCATAATTATGAAGAAAATCTTTCTTTCGGCCGTCGTTGCCTTGTTTGCAATGACCGCCTGCCAGAAGTCGGATTCGTTAGATTCGGCCTCTGACGATGTATTGATTTCGGTTTCGACCTCGCTGCCTGTCGAGATGGCAGAGACTCGTGCTACGGGTGACGGTACAAGCGTCGACCGCTGCATCATGCAGATATATCTCGACGGCCAGAGCTACGGCGAGCGCAAGGTAGCCGCCGTGAGCGGCCTCAAGGCCACCTTCTCGGTGCGTCTTGTTGCTGGCAAGACCTACGATTTCGTATTCTGGGCCGACAAGTCGGGTGCCGACATGAACACCGACCTGCACTACAATACGGCATCGCTTCCCGAGGTATCATTCGCCGAGGGTGACGCATATCTGGGCAACGATGACGGACGTGACGCATTCTTCGGCACGGTTGAGGTCGTAGCCGATCAGTCGAAGGCCGTGGATGTGGATTTGAAGCGCCCCTTCGGCCAGCTCAACGTCAAGACGCTCGACATGGCCGAGGTAGCTGCTGCCGCCTCTAAGCTTGTTCCAGCTAAGGTGAAGGTCGCATTCAAGCAGATCCCCACGGGCATGAATCTTCTTACGGGCGAGCTTACCGATGCCGCCGAGGATGTAGCCTATGGCAGTGCGGTGGCTCTTGCCAACAATGCCAATAATGCAGGCAATCTGAGCTTCGACTATATCTTCGCTCCCGAGGGCGAGCAGCGTTTGGTTGATTTCACCATGTCGTTCCTTGGCAGTGATGACGCAGCGGTAGCTTCTGACTACAACTTCTCGAGCATCCCCGTACAGCGCAACTACCGTACGAACGTATCGGGTAACCTGCTTACGAAGAAGGCCGACATCAACGTCGAGGTAGTTCCCGGGTTTGAAGGTGATATCAATCTGGTGGCAAGCTTAAGTGACCTCAATAATATTCTGAATAATGGAGGCAATGGCCGCCTTGAGACGGATCTGACTGTTGCAGGTAGTTCGATAATAATGGGCTTCTTCAAGCCTGTGGATCTCGACCTTAACGGCCATACGCTTACCTTCTCGAATGATAATGGTAAGATGTGTGGTTATACGATCGCCCAGAATACCACTATTCGCAACGGAAAGATTGTAGCAACTGTGGATGAAAGTGATGCAGACGAGAAAGTAAAGGCTCCTCTGGTGTGCTCTTCTGGCTATTCATTGACGCTCGACAATGTTGAGATGGAGAGCGAGGGTTCGTGTGTTGGTACTGCTGTGAAAACATCCAATGCAACGATCATTGTCAAGAATTCAACCCTCAAGTGCAATGTGTATGCTGTCTCTACTTCAGCAGATGCGCCTGTAGGAGATAATGTTACTATCTCGATCGAGGGCTCAACTCTGGAGTCTAATACGCCTATTCTGGTTAACATACCATGCGATCTGACTATCAAGGATTGCACCGTCAAGGCCCTTATGCAGGGTATGATCCTGCGCGGCGGTACGGCTACGGTAAGCGACAGCCGTTTCACTTTCGATACTACGGCCAGCTTTACAAGCCAGAGTAATGCCGAGTCATTTGCCAACGCATTCTTGAATTCAAACTGGGGTACGGGCAATAGGGTAAATCTTGCCGCCATCACGGTCGGCAACAAGACCGAGAACTCTTACCAGTATCCCACTGTCCTCGACCTTAAGAATACTGTTGTCGAGACTGTCGGCAACTACGCATCGCTCTTCCCCGCAATGTACGTATGGGCAAATCAGGGCGAGGGTCTCGGTGTGACGATCACCTACGATGACCAGTGCACCTTTACTGGCGGCATTGTCTACGGCAGCGAGAATATCGTCGTAAACGGCGAGGCAGCGCCTGTAGAGTAGTTCGATCCTCACGGCAGCGTCCGCAGGCACTCCTGCTTTTGAGGAGAGGAAACCTCTGGCAGGGCTGAAACGGCGGCACAGACTGCATCAAGACCGCAAGGGCGGGAAGTGTACCTTCCCGCCCTTATTTTGTCCCGTATCGAACGTAATAGGGCAAATATGGCCTGCGGGCCGTACCTCTTCGCCGAGGGAGACGTATGTATATCTTTGTCGGTGGCGCGAGCCTTGCGCAGAGCTGACCGTACTGACATGAAAACCCCGTCCCTCCAAAGCCTGTTGAGGCAGGGAGGGACGGGGTGTTTTGTGTGCCGGCGGGCGGCGTATGGTGTGCGGATTATATCAGCAGCAGAGATATGCCGTGACGGTCCGCTTTGGCGGCATGGTAATTTATAAGTTACCTATGCAACAATATATATGCCATTATATATGTCATTCCGTCGGCGTGGTATATGTCCTGCGGCCTACTTGAGCGACTTGAGGCATGCGGCGACGTTGCGTTCGATGCGGTGCAGGATCGACTGCGTGTCGGCAGCCTCGGCGCCCTTGACGAAACGCTCGCCCGTGATGTTCTCATAGAGTTCGATGTAGCGGTCGGTGATGCCGGCGACGATCTCGGGTGTCATCTCGGGCACCTTCTGTCCGGCCTGTCCCTGAAAACCGTTGGCCATGAGCCACTCGCGCACGAACTCCTTCGAGAGCTGGCGCTGGCGCTCGCCGCGGGCCAGACGCTCGGCGTATCCCTCGGCGTAGAAGTAACGCGACGAGTCGGGCGTGTGGATCTCGTCCATAAGGTATATCGTGCCGTCGCTCTTGCCGAACTCGTACTTCGTGTCGACGAGTATGAGGCCCATCTTGGCGGCTATCTCGCAGCCGCGGGCATAGATGGCGCGCGTGTAACGCTCCAGCTGCTCGTACTCCTCGCGGCCGACCAGCCCCGCAGCTATGATCTCCTCCTTCGAGATATCCTCGTCGTGGCCCTCGGCGGCCTTCGACGTGGGGGTGATGATGGGCTCGGGGAACTTCTGGTTCTCGACCATGCCCTCGGGCATCGCCACTCCGCAGATGGTGCGCTTGCCGGCCTTGTACTCGCGCCATGCGTGGCCCGAGAGGTAGCCGCGGATCACCATCTCGACCTTGAAGGGCTCGCACTTGCGCCCTACGGTGACCATCGGGTCGGGCACGGCGATCTTCCAGTTGGGGAGGATGTCGGCCGTGGCGTCGAGGAACTTGGCCGCGATCTGGTTCAGGACCTGTCCCTTGTAGGGTATGCCCTCGGGCAGGACTACGTCAAAGGCCGAGATGCGGTCGGTGACGACCATCACCAGATAACGGTCGTCGATGTCGTAAACGTCGCGGACCTTGCCGGTGTACTTGCCGCGCTGGCCCTCGAAGGTGAAATCGGTACGTGTGATAGCGTTCATTGTGTTTGCGGTTTTAACGATTGCAAAGATAATGTTTTTGCGCGAAATAACAGCCTCAGTGCATGTTTTGCGTCGGGGTTTGTGTGTGCGCCTCGTTTTGCGGCGTGCGGCGGCCGCCGGCGCGGCTATGTGCGCCCCTCGGCACTATGTGTACCGGATATCTCCGGCGCGTCGTGCCGGTATCTTCGGTGTGGCTGTGCGCACATTTGGTGTGGCTGCGCGGGGATCGTGTCGCGGCGTGTGGGCGGATGTATGGCGGCCGTGGTGTGAAAAGGAAATTTGCCGTATGGAGATATCGGGTATGGAGATATCGGGCCGTATTATGGAATATCGTGTCCCGAATGTGGCAAATCGTGCAGTCGGCAGGCCGTTTCGAAAAGTGTGAATATAAAAAATCGGTCAAATCTCGGAATTTGTTGTTTAGGCAACTGTGTCAGGTGCGGATTTCATAATTTTATGGAAAATGGCTTTGCAGGGGGTATTACCGCCGGCAGGGAGACGGCGTGTGGGCGGAATCATCGGAGTATTTCCGGCGTGCAACAAGCCTGTCACATTAAATATTAAATATGGTGGAGTCGCAGTGGCTCGGCCGTGTTATGATTTTTATTGTCTGATTACAGCCTGACCATAATAAACGGGAAGAGATGAGAAGCATAGATCGAACCGAGACCCTGCGCCGCTACGCGGCGCCCCGATGCCACATGACGGAGATACGCGCCGGGCGCGGCCTCTGCCTCAGCAACGGTGCCACCCATGGCGGATTTTCGGAGGAAGAGCATTCCGGCTGGCAGAACTGACAGCCGGCATTTGACGGAAATTAATAAACCAATAAACCCTCATACACATGAAGAGACCGAGACATATATTATTGGCAAGCTCGCTGCTGACGTTGTTGGCGGCGGCGTGCAGCAAGGATGACCTTGTGCCCGAGACCGTAGAGCCGACCGACGGAGCGGACGGCCTTGTGGAGATGACCTTCACCGCCACGGCGGCACCCGCGACGCGCACGACGCTGGGCGAGAAGGGTGCGGACGGGGAATATCCCGTACTGTGGACGAGCGGCGATGAGATCGTAGTGATGCCCGCGTATGGAAGATTTGATAAATCCGGACTGGAGGAGATGAAGTTCACGACCTCGATCGAGGGGGGCACGGCTGCGACGGCGACCTTTACGGGCCGCACTCAGCCGAGCGAGAATGGATATATTGCATTCTATCCCGCCGACAAATTGGTCGAATACTCCGGTCATGAATATAACTATTTTGTAGATTTTACCCTCCCGACGGAGCAGCGGGCCACAGCGGGCAATTTCGAGTCGGGCATAGCCCCTGCGTATGCCAAGGCCGACCAAGAGGGTGGTGATTTGGAGTTCGAGCCAATGTGCGGCCTTGTAAAGTTCTCTCTGGCGGGCGATGTCGGTAATATTAAGAGTGTCAGGTTCGAGGCCGGCGGGCAGGTTCTCTCGGGTACGTATAGTTGCAATTTATGGTTCAACAATACCTCGGATATTACCGGCTTCGAGAGTTCCGAGAGTCATGTTATCCTGACGGGGCCGTTTGTGGCGGGAAAGGATTATTATATGGTGGTGGCGCCGTGCAGCCTGTCAGGCGGTTTCTCATTTACCTTTACCCGCGACGACGGCTCGATCCATGTCAAGAACGGTAAGATCGAGGGTGGCTATATCTACAGTGGGTATATGGGCAATTTCGGTACGATAGATCTGTCGGATGCGACATTTGGCAAACTCTCGGAGACGGATATAACCGATATGGCCTTCATTCAGATGGTTGAAGCGGCCGCAGGTATCTCCCTGACGAGGAATGCTGTCGGCACAGTCTCTCTGACCGAGGGGAATCTGGCGGCGATGGCCTCGGTTACGAAGTTGAATATCGCGGAAAAGGGGCTTACCGATCTGTCTGCATTGAAGTATTTCACTGGCTTGCAAACTTTGGATTGCAGCAGAAACTCGCTGACGACGTTGGATGTAAGCGCGCTGACGAATCTTACGAGTTTGTCTTGTTACCTCAATAAGCTAACGGCGCTGAATGTAAGCGGGCAGACGAATCTGACATCTTTGGATTGTTCCGACAATCAGCTGACGGCGCTGGATGTAAGCGCGCTGACGAGTCTGACATCTTTGGATTGTTCCGACAATCAGCTGACGGCGCTGGATGTAAGCAATCTGACGGGTTTGGAGGATTTGGATTGTGCCGACAATCAACTGACGGCGCTGAATGTAAGCAATCTGACGGGTTTGACGGATTTGGATTGTTCCGAAAATCAGCTGCCGGCGCTGAATGTAAGCAATCTGACTCTTTTGACGAAATTGGATTGTGCCTACAATCAACTGACGGCGCTGGATGTAAGCAATCTGACGGGCTTGGAGGATTTCGATTGTTCCGACAATCAGCTGACAGAGCTGTATTTAAGCAATCTGACGGGTTTGGAGGAATTGGATTGTTCCGAAAATCAACTGACGGCGCTGGATGTAAGCAAGCTGACGGGTTTGACGCATTTGTATTGTTACGGCAATCTGCTGACGGCGCTGGATATAAACGGGCTGACGGCGCTGGAGAATCTGGATTGTTCGGAGAATCGTATGTCGAGTCTGGATATCTCCAAGTTACTCAATTTGTATAAGGTAGAATGCGGCATGCAGACTGCCGACGGCGTCACGTCGCGGACGCTGACCCTGACGCTGACTGCCGCGCAGAAGGCGGGAGGGGTATTTGATGCCTCTTCGGAGTACAACGTGGATGTCAATCTGAATGTGGTGGGGCAGTAGATGCCGACCGTCAGGATTGTTATTACCTGATTATAGTCTAACCATAAAAACAAGAAAAAATGAAGAACGTAAATCGAATCGATACCCTGCGCGGCGCATACGAGGCGCCCCGATGCGACATGGTTGAGATCCGCGCCGAGCGCGGCCTCTGCCTCAGCGGCGCCACCCATGACGGATTTTGGGAGGATGATTATTCCGGATGGCAGAATTGACAGACGTAAACAGGATTAAACCCTCAAACCCTCAGAGAGATGAAGAGTTCGAGACATATTGCATGGGCGCTGCTGGCATTGCTGGCGGCGGCGTGCGGCAAGGATGACCTTGCCCCTGAGACCACAACTCCTGCCGACGGCACGGCGGCTCTTGTGGAGATGACCTTTACGGCCGCGGCGCCCGTGATCGGTGCGACGTCGGGCGACGTCGGCGCGGAGGAGACATATCCTCTTTTGTGGAACGACGGCGACGCCATCGGCGTGATGCCCGTTTACGGCGCGTTCGATGAGTCGGAGGTGCAGAAGATGAAGTTCACGACCTCGATCGAGGGGGGTACGGCCGCGACGGCCGCCTTCACGGGGCGCACCGTGCCGAGCGAGGATGGATATTTTGCATTCTATCCCCACGGCCGATTTGTCAGATACGAAGGCGACGTTGACGTTGACAACACCTTCGTATACTTTACCCTTCCCTCGGAGCAGAAGGCCGTGGCGGGAGGATTCGAGCGCGGTCTCTTCCCGTCGTATGCCGTGGCGGACGCTGCGGGCGGCGAGATGCAGTTCACGCCCGTATGCGGTCTTGTGAAGTTCCGTCTGGCGGGCGATGCCGTTGCCGACATTGCGAGCGTGAGTTTTGATGTCATGGGATATAGCGTCAGCGGTATGTTCGGTTTGAATACTACGTACGGTTGGCTCGAAGAGTCGCCCTCCTGCAAATCGCGCGTGACGCTGACGGGGCCCTTCGATGCGGAGACGGATTATTATATGGTTGTGATGCCCGGCTGGCTGAGCGACTTCTACTTTACCTTTACCCGTAATGACGGCTCCGTATATCTGCGGGAGGGGGGAATCGAGGATGGCAGAATCGCTGTGGGCGGGATGGCCGACTTCGGCACCATGGAGCTCTCGGAGGGGGATTTTGCCGTGCCTGCCGGGGACGATATAACCGATCTTGCGTTTATCAAGGCTGTGGAGACGGCGGCAGGTATCACCCTTGAGCGGAATGCTGCGGGTTATGTGCCCCTGACGGAGGCAAATCTGGAGAAGATGGCCTCGGTGACGGAACTCGATTTATCCTTTGATGACCTTTTCGATGCTTCGGCGTTGAAGTATTTCACGGGCCTGCGACGTTTGGACTGCACGTATAACAACTTCAGCAGTCTGGATGTCAGCTCGCTGAAGAATCTGACGGAGCTCGATTGCAGCTACAACTTTTTGACGGAGCTGACGGTGGCGGGAGCCTCGGCGCTGGAGACGCTCTATTGTTACGAAAACAGTATTAAGACGTTGGATGTAAGCACGCTTGAGAATCTGACGGATCTGGGTTGCAGCAGCAACCAACTCTCGGAGCTGAGGCTGGGGGAAGCCGGGGCGCTGACGGTTCTTAAGTGTTCGAACAACAGCCTGACGGCGCTGGATGTGAGCATGTTTAAGAATCTGAAGGAGCTGGATTGTTCTGCTAACTCACTGACGGAGCTGACAGTGGCGGGCGCCGCGGCGCTGGAGGATGTGGATTGCGCGTCGAACCATCTGACGGCGTTGGATATGGGAGGCCTGTCGAACCTGCAGACTCTCTATTGCAGCGGCAATGAACTCTCGACGTTGGATCTGAGCGAAGCGACGGCGTTGAAGCAGGTGAATTGCCATTACAATCTTCTGACACGGTTGGATGTGAGCGCGCTGACGGATCTGGTGTATCTGTTCTGTTTCGGGAACCGTATGTCGGAGCTGGACATATCCGCAAACGGCGCTTTGCAGAAGATCGGGTGCGGCAACCAGACCGACGAGGCAGAGGCCGAGCGGACGCTTACGCTGCGGCTGACGGCGGCGCAGCGTGACGGCGTGTGGGCGGAGACGAACTCCGATCCCATGTTTGAAACGTATAACACGAATGTGACTCTGGATGTGACGGATGAGTAGTATTCGGACGGTAAACATTGTCAGGAGCCGGCCCCGCGGGGCCGGCTTTTCTCTTTCCGTATGAATAGTGCCGATTATCCCGCCAAGCGGGCTATGCGCTGCTCGGATACCTCGGGGAGTATATGCCGCAGCTGGCGGATTATGCGCTCGCGCGACTCGTCGGGCGTGCGGTCGGGGCGGCACGCCTCCACGCCGAAGAGCGCCTCGGGCGTCGTGAGCAGGGCAAGGCCCCAGCCGTAACGGTGTCCGCGGCTGTCGTGGGCGTAGACGAAATCCTCGGTGACGATACGGCACTGCGCCTGCAGGCGTGTTATGCAGCTGTCGAAGCGGCTGCGCATGCCGTGACCGGTCATGCCGCATGCGGTGCGCAGCTCGCGGCTCACCATGCTCCCCTCGGCCTTGAGGGTGTCGAGGATGGCGCGCTCGATGCTCTCCTCGGCGGGCAGGGGCGCGCGGCTGCGGCGGTAGTTGCACATGTCGGGCCACCACGCGCGGCTGACGAAGGCGGCCTTGCCGCCGAAGAACTTGCCGTAGGCGCAGCCGCTCTCGCGCAGGATCTCGCCCTTCCACTCCCAGAGGGGCCACTCCCAGCTTCCGTCGGGCCGCATGGCGTAGCGGCACTCCTCGTCTACGGCCTCGTCGGCCGACCACCCCGCAACGCCGACGTTGAGCAGCGGCAGAAACCCCACGTCGTTGATGTAGTCGATCAGCGCCGACGCCGTATGTATGAATCCTTCTGACATGGTTTTCGCGTTTGCTCCTTCAGTTCCCGTATCTGTTTGTCCGTATGCAAATTTAGGCTATAAATCGGTTCGGCGGCGCGGTCGGTGATGAAAATATCTTCCGCAGGGGGCGTTTTGGCTCCCGAGACGTTTGAAAAGAGGCGTCCGGTGCAGAAAAAATAGGTCGCGGCGTCGTATGAAAAAAATTTAATTAATATATTGTAGAGGTTGAGAATCGCGCAGTTCCGTATGCCGCGCGCATTATATGGCGGGCGGAGGCCTGCGTTCAGTCGCTGAGCGCTATGGCCGGAGAAGACGGCCGGGTGCGGGATGTGGATGTGCGGAAGAGGGGCGCGCTGGGTCTCGGAATGGAGACGAGCGGAAGAGGGGCGTGCTGAGTCTCGGAATGGAGACGAGCGGAAGAGGGGCGCGCTGAGTCTCGGAATGGGAACCTTGATAATCCAACATATAAAAATACTATGAGAAGAAAGTTTCTGAATATCATGTTGCTCGGGGCGTGCCTCGCCTCGTGCGGCAGACAGGCGGATTCGGGTGTGGATTACGATCTGGAGCCGATGCCGCCGGTGCACAGCCCCCTGCCCGAGAACTCGGTGCCGATGGGTGACGTGGCCACTTTTGCCGAGGAGAAACTCGATTTGCCGGTGACGCCGGGCCCCTACGAGCCGACATGGAGTTCGATCGAGGCCAACTATCCGGGCACGCCGCAGTAGCTGCGGGATGCGAAGTTCGGCATCTGGGTGCATTTCGGGCCTCAGTCTGCGGGCGAGAGCGGCGACTGGTATGCGCGCAAGCTCTATGTTCAGGGGACGCTCGCCTATGAGAACCATCTGAAGAATTACGGCCATCCGTCGAAGGTCGGATACAAGGAGGTGCTGCGCGACTGGAATCCCGAGAAGTTCAGTCCGGCGGCTCTGGTCGACCTCTATCGTGACGCGGGGGCGCGTTTCCTGATCATACAGGGCGTGCACCACGACCAGTTCGACATGTGGGACTCGAAATACCAGCAGTGGAACTCTACGCGTCTGGGCCCGAAGCGTGATTTCATGCGCGAGTGGGAGAAGGCGGCGCGTGATGCCGATATGCGTTTCGGCATCACCTTCCATCACGAATATTCATGGTGGTGGCAGACGGCCTTCCAGAGCGACTTTACGGGCGACATGGCGGGTGTACCCTACGACGGCAACCTGACGGCGGAGGATGGCCGCGGCGAGTGGTGGGAAGGACTCGACCCGCGTTATCTCTACGGCGTGAACCTGCGCGAATACGAGAGTGTTGCGGAGGCTGCCAACTCGCTGTGGTCGCCGCCGCATCCGGGCATCTTCAGCGGCCACCTCGATTATGCGCGTTGGTATGCCAAGTGGTGGGCGCTGCGCATGATGGATGCCGTGGCCAAGTACAAGCCCGACTTCATATATACGGACGGCACGGACCAGCAGCCCTTCAGCGGCTCGGGCACCGGCACGGGGTACAAGTGCGACGCCATGCAGCGTGTGATCGCCGACTTCTACAACCGCACGCTGGCCGACCGCGGCGAGGTCGATGTCTTCAGCATCGTGAAGTTCCGCAGTGCGACCAACGGCACGGTGAACACCTGCGAGACGAGCATCCCGGGCGGTATCAAGAACGATCAGGCGTGGATTGCCGAGACCCCTGTGGGAGACTGGTTCTACGGCCCGGATTTCGTATACAGTTCGGATGCCGTCATACGCTACATCCTTGAGATCGTATATCCCGCTTCGGCGAAGCTCAATACGGCTGTCGGTTTCCGTATCGTCTGCGAGTAAGTCGCGGCGTAATGCAGGTAAGAATAGGGCTGCGCATCCGCGCAGCCCTGTATTTATTATATGAAGACGGCCTCCCCGAGTCATTGTCCTCACTCCTGTCCCGATGGCCGTCGATGTATGGGTATGATTCACGCATTGTTCCATATCTCTGCGTGCTCCGGCTTCGGAAGAGGGGGCCGCAAGGGGCGTTTTCGTGCGGCCGAGAAACAAAAAATAGTGTTGTTGCGACTATTTAATGTGCCGATGTTACCTCATTTCAGAACTTTAATATAATTTTGCACGCTGTTTTTGCGTTAAGGATAAAATATAGAGGAAATATGGCACAATTACGCGAGATGACATCGGGGCCGAGTCTGCCTCTGATATTGAAGTTTACGCTGCCCCTGCTTCTGGGCAACGTCCTCCAGCAGACCTATTCGCTGGTGGATGCGGCCATAGTGGGACGCTTCCTCGGAATCGACGCCTTGGCATCCGTAGGTGCAAGTACGTCGGTGGTATTTCTCATATTGGGATTCTGCAACGGCTGCTGCGGCGGTTTCAGCATACCCGTGGCACAGAAGTTCGGCGCGCGCGACCATGTGACCATGCGCCGCTACGTCTCGGTGAGCCTGAAGCTCGCGGCCGGGATGTCGGTGGCGGTGGCCGTAGTCACAAGCCTGCTCTGCGGATTCATCCTGCGTTCGATGCAGACCCCCGACAATATCTTCGACGGGGCGTATATCTATCTGCTCATCACCTTCATAGGTGTACCCTGCACCTTCTTCTACAACTTGTTCTCGTGCATCATACGCGCCTTGGGCGACAGCAAGACACCATTCTGGTTCCTGCTGTTGTCGACGGTGCTGAATATCGTGCTCGACCTCTTCTTCATCATCGTGCTGGGGTGGGGCGTCGCCGGCGCGGGCATCGCCACGGTGGTGTCGCAGGGAGTCTCGGCGCTGTTGTGCTACATATACATGTACCGCAAGTTCGAGATCCTGCGCACGGAGCCCGAGGACCGTATCTTCCGCCGCGATCTGGCGGGCGAGCTGCTCGCGATAGGCGTGCCGATGGGACTGCAGTTCTCGATCACGGCCATCGGAAGCATCATGCTGCAGAGCGCCAACAACGCGCTGGGTACGGCGTGCGTTGCGGCCTTCACCGCCGCCATGCGCATCAAGATGTTCGTCATGTGCCCGCTCGACGCGCTGGGCATGGCAATGGCCACATATACGGGCCAGAACTACGGCGCCGGAAAACCCGACCGCATACTCTCGGGCGTGAAGTCGGCAACGCTGGTAATGGTCGAGTATTCGGTGGTCATAGCGGCCGTCATGTGGGCTCTGGCCGACAAGTTCGCCCTGCTCTTCATCTCGCCCGCAGAGACCGAGATCATGAAGGATACGGTGCTATTCCTGCATATCAACACCTCGTCGTTCATACTGCTCGGGTCGCTGAGCATATTGCGTTATACGATTCAGGGGGCGGGATATACGCGACTGTCGATCTTCTCGGGCGTCTCGGAGATGATAGCGCGCGTGCTTGTGAGTCTCTATCTGGTGCCGGCGTTGAAGTTCGTGGGCGTATGCCTCGGCGACCCGACCGCATGGCTCTTCGCAAATCTGTTCCTCATACCGGCATTCGTCTATGTCTACCATCAGCTCAAGGGCCGCATGTCGATAAACGGGGTGCCGGCCAACGCCTGAGAGGCGCCCCCTTGCGGCGGGCTTAGGCGTAACGTGCCCGCATGCCTGCTCTGCCGTCCTCTCGGGCGGCATGTTTTTTTCCTGTTATCCCTCTGGCAATCAGCGGGACTCTTCGCCGCGGAATGCGTCGTTTGGGAAGGTGACACCCCACTGGCGCCGCAGGCCGTCCATGATACGCATGATGCGGAGCGACTCGCTGTGCGGCATGTACGGGGTCTCGATGCGGCCCTCGCCGATGGCGTCGATGCACGCCTGCACCTGATACTCGAATCCCGTGATCTGGGGCGGGGCGTCGTATGTGCGCACGACGGTGTGGTCGGGCGCATGGAGCGTCGCATGCAGGGGGTTGTTGATGTTGTCGACGACTATGTAGCCCTTGTCGCCGCAGATGATGCCCTGACGGTCATTGGCACACAGGGCCGTGGCTTGGAGTATGGCCATGCGGCCGTCGGCGAAACGCAGCGTGATGCTCTCCTGCAGGTCTACACCCGTCTCGGAGAGGGTGCATGCGGAGTCGATGCGGGCTATGTCCGCACCGAAACACATCGAGGCGAAGTTGAGCGTATAGACCCCGAGGTCGAGCAGCGCGCCGCCGCCCAGCTCGGGCCGCAGGATACGCTCCACCGTGCCTACGGGGTAGCCCAGATGTGCGGAGAGCATGTGTGGCGTGCCGATGGCACCGCCGGCGGCAATCTCGGCGATGGTGCGCGAGAAGGGCATGTACCGTGTCCAGATGGCCTCCGCAAGGAATACGCCCTTACTCTGCGAGAGGCGTATGAGCTCCTCGGCCTCGGCGGCGTTGGCCGTGAAGGCCTTCTCGCAGAGTACGGCCTTGCCCCGCTCGAGGCACATGCGCGCGTGGGCGTAGTGGAGGCTGTGGGGCGTGGCTATGTAGATCAGGTCGACGTCGGGATCGTCGGCCAGCGCCTCGTAGCTGCCGTAGGCCTTCGTTATGTTGTGTGCCGCGGCGAAGGCTTCGGCCTTCGACCTGTCGCGTGCCGCTATGCCGTAGGGCTCGGCACTCTGCATGGCGTTGAGCGTAGAGGCCATCTTGATGGCGATATGCCCTGCGCCGATTATTCCGATCTTGAATTTTTTCATGTTTCCGTATGTGACGTTTTGTGAGGTTGGGTTGCCCCGCAGGGGGCTTGCCCATGCAAAGCTACGAAATTTACCGCACAAAAACCCTATGCAGCCGCTGCCATATTGCTCTTCGGGAGTGGGTTCATGTCCTGTATCGGGTATGGGGGCATGCCGAAACGCGCAGGCTCCGCGGCCGCCTCCCCTTCGGGGCGGGCGGCGCGGAGCCTGTGACGGGAGCAAGCCGTGCGGCCGCTACTTCTCGAATCCGGCGTCGAAGGCTATGGTCGAGGGCTTGAAGTCTATGCTCTTGACGAAGCGGAGCGACTCGGCGGCGCCGTGCTCGCGGTCCATGCCGCTGTCCTCCCACTCGACCGAGAGAGGGCCTTGGTAGTTTATGCGGTTGAGGGCGCGGATGATCTCCTCGAAATTGATCTTGCCGCGGCCCATGCTGCGGAAATCCCAATATCGGTCCACGTCGCCGAAGGGGAGGTGCCCGCCGAAGACACCCGCAGGCATCGGCTTGTCGGACCACCACACATCCTTCATGTGTACGTGGAATATGCGGTCGGCAAAGGTGTAGATGAACTGCACGTAATCGACACCTTGGTATCCGAGGTGGCTCGGGTCGTAGTTGAAGCCGAAGGCGGGGTGGTAGTCTACGGCCTCGAGGGCGCGCTTGGCCGATGCGATGTCGAATGCGATCTCGGTGGGGTGGGCCTCAAGGGCGAATCGTATGCCCATCTTCTGATAAGCGTCGAGTATGGGACGGAAGCGGCGTGCGAACTCGTCGAATCCGGCCTGCACGTCATCCTGCGATATGGGCGGGAAGGCGTACAACATGTGCCAGATGGGGCTTCCGGTGAAGCCTACGACCGTATCCACACCCAGCATCTTGGCCGCCTCGCCCAGCCTGATCATCTCGGCCGTGGCGCGCTGGCGCACCCCTTCGGGGTCGCCGTCACCCCAGATGCGCGGCGAGAGGATATTCTTGTGGCGGCGGTCGATCGGGTCGCATACGCACTGCCCGAGCGGGTGGTTCGATACGGTATAGAGTTCGAGCCCGTATCGCTTCATCGTCGCGCGTATGCTGTCGCAATGCTCCTGACTCAGCGTGTCGAGGTTGAGGTGGTTGTCGTTGCAGGCCAGTTCGAGTCCGTCGTATCCCATCTCGGAAGCCTTGCGGCAGATGGTCTCAAGGCTCATGTCGGCCCATTGTGCCGTGTATAATGTTACTTTACGTGCCATATACGTTATGTTTTATTCTGTTTTATTTTATTCTGTTGCTATTCTATCCATTTGATCCATTTGACGTTCTGCTCGTAGCCCGATCTTACGACGGTCTCGATGAACTGCATGCCGCGGATGCCGTCGTCCACACCCGGGAAGTCGAGCCACGAGGCTTCGGGCTCGCGGCCGTCGCGCTTGGCCATGACGGTGCGTGCGAAGTTGCGGTAGATGTTGGCGAAGGCCTCGATGTAGCCCTCGGGGTGGCCTGCGGGGGTGCGTGTGTTGGCCTTGGCCGCCGCGCCCATGTAGCCGTTGCCCACACGTACGATTTCCGTCGGGCGGTCGGTGCGCTTTACCAGCAGGGTGTTGGGCTCCTCCTGCCGCCACTCGATGCCTCCCTTCTCGCCGTAGATGCGTATCTTGAGTGCGTTCTCGTCACCTACGGCCACCTGCGAGGCCATCAGTACGCCCCGTGCGCCGTTGTCGAAACGCAGCAGGGCGGCGCCGTCGTCCTCGAGTTCGCGCCCCGGAAGGAATGTGGTGAGGTCGGCGCACATCTCCGTACACCGAAGTCCCGATATGTACTCGGCCAGATGCAGCGCATGCGTCCCGATGTCGCCCATGCATCCCGCCTTGCCCGAACGCTTCGGGTCGGTACGCCATGCGGCGTTGCTCCCCGGGTTGAGCTCGATGCGCGTTGTGAGCCACCCCTGCGGATACTCGACGTATATCTTGCGCACGGTGCCGAACTCCCCCTTGGCGAAGCGTTCGCGGGCCTCCTTGACGGCGGGATAGGCCGAGTATGTCTGCGTGAGGGCGAGGGTGCGGCCCGTCTGCAGCACCTTCTGCCTGAGCTGCTTCGCCTGCTCGAGCGTGAAGGTCATGGGCTTCTCTATGACCACGTCGAATCCCTTGTCCAAGGCCATCATCGCCGGCTCGAAGTGGGTGACGTTGGGCGTGACGATAGATATGAAATCCATACGCTCCCCGTCGGGAAGGGCGGACTCCTTCTCGATCATCTCGGCGTGGGAGAAGTAGATGCGGTTGTCGGGCAGAAAGTACTCGCGGCCCGAGGCGAGCGAAATGTCGGGGTGGGAGCTGAAGCATCCGCATACCAGCTCTATGCGGTTATCCATGAGAGCTGCGGCGCGGTGTACGGCTCCGATGAAGGCGTTGTTGCCCCCACCTACCATCCCCATCCTGAGTTTTCGGTTCATAGTATTAGAGGTTTAATATGGTTGCGGTTGGTCGGTGTGTCGAGATGCGCATGCGCCATCTTCGGCGGCGCTTCGTGCCCCGTGGAGCGGCGGCGTCGCGTGCGGCACGGCGGCCTTTGTCGGCATGCATCCGGACAAGAGCAAGTTACTAAAATTATGTCGTATTTCAAAGAACAGGTGTGTTTTGCGCGTGTCGGCAAGAGCATCGGCATACGCGAAGAGTGCCGGGCGGGTCGATGGCTGTCGGCGTATCTGGCACGGTGAGCGATTCATTTTGATTTTGCCCGTGCGGCGTGTGGCGGCGAGGCTAACTCTCTATGTCGTATGTCGATGAGGCTTCACGGGCTCTTTTGCGGTGCGTATGCGTGCGGAGGGAATATGCGGCCGTAGGGATATTCGGCTCGTGGCGGCTGTGCCCTAAACAAGGCGCGGCCGCGCGGGAAAGAAAATCCGGAAAATACGCTATCATCCGCACGGGCCGTCTTTCACGTGCGGAGGCCTTATATGCCGCGCGAGGCCGAGGCAGCGGGGGTTTTGTTAGCGGAGGCAGAATAAAAAATCAGCCCGACACGCCGTGGCGCATCGGACTGAATGGATGAATTGTATCAGACTCCTCCGGTTCTTGTGGAAGAGATCATTTCCCGTGCAGGGCCTTATTTGGTCTCGGGGTAGTTGTCGTTTGTGAGCAGCTTGCCCTTATACTCTCCGGTCAGGGTCTTGAGGAATGCGACGATCTCCTGAACCTCCTGCTGCGAGAGCTCCTCGCCTACCTCGTAGCGGGCCATCGAGACGACGGCATCCTCCAGCGTAGCCTGCGTGGCGTCGTGGTAGTAGGGGGCCGTCAGGGCGATGTTGCGCAGTCCGGGCACCTTGAAGCGGTGGCGGTCGCGCTCATCCTTGGTCTCCTTGTAGCGGCCGTTGTCCTCGATTGTGAGTTCCGTGCCGCGGTCTGCAAAATAGTCCTGCTTGATACCCATCAGCTCGTACGACTGTCCGCCCATATTCTCACCGACGTGGCACGTGGCGCAGTTGTACTTCTTGAAGAGCTCGTATCCGGCAACCTCGTCGGCATTCATGGCCGTCTTGTCGCCCTTGAGGTACTTGTCGAAGCGCGAGTTGGGCGTCAGAAGGGTCTTCTCGAACTCCTGTATGGCGTTGGTGATGTTGGCTTGGTTGATGCCGTCGGCATATACCTCCGTGAATGCCTTGTTGAAGGATTCGTCGGCCTTGAGCTTGTCGCATATCTCGTCGAAAGAGTTGCAGGCCATCTCCACGGGGTTGACCGGAGGCCCTGCGGCCTGATCGGCCAGCGTCGCGGCACGGCCGTCCCAGAACTGCACGAAGTTGTAGTATGCGTTGAAGACCGTGGGGGCGTTCACACCTCCAAACTGGCCGCCGACACCCTCCGAGAAGGCCTTGTTGTCGACACCTCCCGTATTGAGTCCGTGGCATGAGGCGCACGAGATGGTGTTGTCGGCCGACAGACGGGTGTCGTTGTACAGCATCTCACCCAGTATCACCTTGCGGATATCGACCGGAACCGAGTCCTGAATCGGACGGACGGTCTCGTTTGCCCACTCCTTGTCGGCCAGCGGGTTGGGGTAGAAGGCCTCACGCTGAGACTTCGCCCATGCCAGAGCCATCTGCGTCTCCTTGTCCGTGAGCGACGAGCCCCAGTGTACGAGATAATATTTGGCCAGCGGCATGGTCCCGTCGGCAATCACCTTCTCGACCTTTGCCAGATCGACCTCGTTGATCTTCTGGCCGTTCTTCAGCGCCTCCATCATCGGAGCCATGTCGAACGAGCGGTAGCCCAGACGTACATCCTCCTGCACCAGCTTGCCCGCTACGGGGAAGTTGGCATAGAAAGGCAGCTTGGGATCGGCCGAGTGGCATGATATACATCCGCTGCTGGCCACGATCTGCTCCATTTGCGCATTGCTTTCGAGGTCGGCCGACGGCGCGGTATTCACCAGTCGGTAGACGACGCAAAGCACGATTACCACCGCAAGCACGGATAGAATAATCTTTGAGCCTCTTTTCATAACAAATGAATTAAAGTTAAACAACCTGTTATATTTGTATTTAAGAACGTGAATACAGATGGACGCTCTGCCGTGCTGCCGGAAGGTAGTTTACACCGTACCAGCACATCTGCAGCGCCATGAAGGCGACGATCAATATCCAGTATAGCGGCCGCGTGGCGCCCTTGCGGAAGAGGCGCATGTGGAGGTAGAGCAGATATCCCGCCCATGTCACTGCCGCCCAAGTCTCCTTGGGGTCCCAGCTCCAGTAGTGTCCCCAAGCCGCCTTGGCCCATATCGCCCCCGTGAGCATGCCGACGGTCAGGAAGGCGAGTCCCGTATAGACCAGCTTGTCGGTCGCCTCGAGGTAGTCGGCCCGATGCTTGGCGAGCCCCGCGCAGGCCATGATGAAGGCGCACCCCAGCACCGAGTAGGAGAACATGTAGACCGTGACGTGCGGTACGAACCACGGGCTCTGCAGGGCGGGCATCAGCGTCTGGTCGTGGATTTCGGGTCGGAGGATGTTGATGATGGCGAAGACCGCCGCCACAACCGTCGAGAAACTCAGAATCCACGGGTAGCGCCAGCGTATGTATGTCAGCAGCCCCGACAGGGCCATGAAGAACGAGTACCACAGACGTGTTTCACCCATCGTACGCATTGGCGGGCGCTGCATGTAGATCCAGAACCCCGCAATGAACGTCGCGAATACCAGCGTGCCCAGAGCGGTAAGCAGGATGGCCGTGCGGCGCCTTTCATTGCCGAAGAGCGCAACCCCTGCGCCTGCCGCCCACAACGCTATGGATGCCGGCGCGAACCACTCGAAGCTATACCACGTGAAGATCATACCTGCACACATTTATTATACGTTTCGCGCGGGCGCGATGTTTCAGAAGGTCCGTTCTTTTGCGCATTCGGGCCGGCGAGGAAGAGCAGGCAGGCCCCGCACAACAACATTATTATGCCTGCCAGCATAAGGTATTTCAGCGGCTCGCGTACGATCTGCACCACGCAGTATTGCGGCTGCCCGGACTGCATGTCATACGAAGTCAGGTAATATTGCTCGCCCCAAGAGGCCGCATAGGGGTGGTTGACCTCCAGACGTGCCGGCTTGCCGTCGATAGATATCTCGGCGAAGAAGTGGCGCGGGGTGCCGTTGGGGTATTGCTCCACAGTGAAATCGTTCAGTTTCAGCTGTTTCGGTAGGAGAACCGTGATCCCCTCCTCGGTGACGGCCTCGTTGTTCGGGCGGTCGCGAAATACGGGTATGCGCAGCGTCTGCTCCTCGGCGCTTCCCACCACTCCGGCAAAGAGCGCGAGCCACAGACCGGCATGGTTGAGGACAAAACGCCAGCGGTTGCGCCCCGGGCGAAATGCCCTTCGCAAGGTGATCATGCCCAGATGGGTAAGCAGGGCGAACAAACCCGCCACAAATATCCAAGAGGTCGTGAAATGGTAGAATCCCAAGCGGGCGGGCAGTCCCGAACGCTCGGCGGCCTCCGCGGTCGGGAGTTGCGGGAAGAGCCCGATGACCAGACTGCCTGCTATAATCCAGCCCAGCGTCCAGTAGGTGCATTGCGGCGCGAGCCACATTTGGACGAACTTTGACGAGCGATTTTCCTTGTAGGCATACGCCATCCCGACTATCCAGAACAGGGCTAAAAGTGCATCCAGCGGGAAGGCGAAGAAGGCAAACGGGAAATCGCCGAACGCGCATTGAATCACCACCGAAAGCAGCAACAGCAGGATGAACAGATGTTTAGCCCTGAATTTCATATATCGGTCATATATCAAATCGGCGCAAATATATAAAATTATCGTGACCGAGATACTGCAAACAGCCTTTCCGCAGAAATAAACGGTCGGAGGATTTTTCGATTTGCTGTCTTGCGGGGCTGAAAATGCTGAATGACAGATCTATAAGATGCTGAACGGCCGATATACGAAACGGACGTCACGTTTCATATTTTGCCGAGAGGCTCAATCGGAGGAGGGTGACAAGGTCGGTATTCTATGCGGCGGCAGAGGGTGGATCCGCCTTGTCGGGAAATTAAATGCAAAATATTTGCAAATGCGAATTATTTGCATTATGTTTGCACCAGAGAAAGAAACAAAACGATGAACAACGAAGGAGTGCAAAGAATCAAGGAGGCGGGGCTGAAGCTGACGCCTCAGCGCCGCGAGGTATATGAGGCGATGCAGGAGCTGCGCCACGCTACGGTGGAGGATATTATCGAACGGGTCCAGTCGCACAACCGCGAGGTGACCGTTTCGACCATCTATCGGATTCTGGAGAGCTTCCGTTCGGCAAACATTTTGTCGTTCTTCTACCACCCCGACACCGGCAAGTGTTATTATGACATCACGGTGGCGGAGCACCATCACCTCTTCGACCGAGGGACGATCGAGGACTATGCGGATCCGGAGCTATCGCACATGATCCGCGAATACCTCGAACGCAAACACTTCCCGACGGAGGAGATCGGAAAGATACAGGTTCAGGTAACCCTGAAAAAGAGTTTATAACCTTAAAAACAACCTTATTTCCATTATGAGAAGCATCACAACATTCGATCTGCAGTATGCTCACCGTTTCTACGGATTCCAAGGTGAGGCACAGTATCTCCACGGCCACACGGGACAGTTGACCATCGAGGTGGAGGACAGCATTGAGGCGGGCGTAAACATGGTTTACCCCTGCAACGAGATTCAGAAGGTAGCGTGGAACCTGCTCCGGAATTTCGACCACGCGCTGGTACTGCGCGAGGATGATCCGTTGCTGCCGGCCGTTCTGGAGGTCTACGAGAAGCAGGGTATCCGCAACGGACACCCGCAGAACAAGATGAAGGGCCCGGCCTTCAAGACGGAGCTGGCTACGGCCTATCCCGATTGCCGTCTGGTAGTCACGAAGGAGACGATGACGGTCGAGGGGATGATCAAGATTGTCTACGACCTGCTGAAGGATAAGCTCAACATTGCCAAGATCACCTTCACGAGTGGTGTGAATGCAGCCTCGGCGGAGTTCGTGACCAAGAACGACATCGACCGCTGCCCGCTGTGCGGCGTTGCGCTCAACGAGGAGGGCGTATGTCCGAAGTGCGGGTATCGCAAGAAGAAGTAGTCGTCACACTCTGTGGATAGGGTAGTCGGGTTCCGAAAATCGGGGCCCGACTTTTTTATTCTGTTGGGAACTTCTAAATGATATATTTGCGCAATATAGATTGTTGTTCGAATAAAAAATAGTAAATTGCATTAGAGCAATAATGTGGAAAGTGGCTTTGTGTGATCGAAGCCTCTCCTTGGGCGATAAGGCGATCATTGGGATGGTTACTTGAGATTTAGATTTCTCAGGAACCTATACGCCGGTCAAATACGCAATAGTGAAAGTAAAGATAGAGTCAATCTCAGAGTTGTAGATATATGGATGTCCTGACGCATTTTAGGAGCATAGAGGAGTTGACCAAAACGCTCTCACGTGAGCAAGGGTTGCTAAGTGAGATGTTTGAGAAACGGAAACTCATGAGGTTTCCGGTCGCACTTGCTATTGACCTAGTCGGAGGAAATGAAGCCAGGTTGCGGAAGTTGATTGACTATGGTGTGCTGGTGGAAGCTGGCAACATGGTAGAGATTGAGAGTGACTATCTGAACTTTTTCGAAGAGGTACTGAATGTCAACGAGGAGATTAGCGTGCTGAGTGTACAGGAGTGTATCAATACGTTGAAGGAGAATATCGGCTATTTTCTGCAGGAGACCAATCCCAGCCGTAAAGCGGGGTATCAGGATAATGTCCGGCAGCTTCTCAAGAAGACCGGCTTCAGAACCTTGAAAAATGTGGTGGATTTGAAGCGTAATATGGATCATGCCTATAAGCAGGAGCCAAATTATGTCATCAAAAAGAAGAAACTGCAGAATCTGGACGAAAAGAGTCATAGCATTCGCGCCATGATACGCGAGTGTGAAAAGTTGATGGATAATGAGCATGCTTTTTTCATCATGGCCAATGACCCGCACATGGCCAAGACCTGTAGCGATGTGAAGCATGATTTTGTTGAGGCCTACCATGCGCTGATGGAGATTGACCGGCAGATCATCTCTTACATCAATCAGATAGACCAGCAGAATGAGCTCTACAGAAAGATCCGGAAGCTGAAATATTTGCAAGATCAGCTGCTTATCAAGAGTGAAACGAACCTCTCGAAGGTGCTGGAAGAGCGGAATCCGGTTTGGATGGAGTCTCGTCAATACAGCCGGATCCGTCTTTCCCTGGAGATGTTGCGGGGAAACGATCAGATCATCAAGCTGCTGAAGCGTGTCGCCGAACGCAATGGAATCCAGAAAACGGCAAGAACCGCAGCCGAGCCTTTGACGGATGATGATTTGCAGGACCATGTCCAACTGTTGAAAGAGGTGAATCTTGTCGAAATATGGAATGCGTTCCTGGCATCAAGCTATAATCTGTTCGATTTCATCTTGAGATACGACTATAAGGTAAAACATAATATTGAGGAGTATGCCGCAATTTTCTGTCAGCTGGTTATTCTGCATACTGATGAATGCCGGATGACCGGAGAATATGCCATCTACCAAAACATTGAATATCCGATCATTTATGCGAAATAATACCCAAAGAATATACGAGCGTTTAAGCCGGGGCGAATTCCTCTCGGTCGACAGCATCGACGCCTCTACCCGCCATCTGTATGAGGATATAGAGGAGAACCTGGAGGATTACACGGATTATTTTCGGGAGATTGGGCTGCAACTCGAAGCGGGGAATGGTTACTTCTATTTTTCCCGAATAGGGGAGAGTAAACAGTCCATTGAGCAGAAGTTGGACAGCTTTTCCAAATGGCTGGACTATCTGGACTTTCTGAAGTGTTATAACCAGTCCTTTACGGCCGGGTATCAGTTCCGTAAAAGCCATTTGATGGAGCAGATCAGCCTGGATATCGAGATGAAGGAGAAGGCGAACCATCTTTTCAAGAAATACGGTGCGGGGTCTCTTGTCGAGATTGTGAACAAGCTGCTTCAGGAGATGCAGAGTATGGGCTTTGCGGAGTGTGTCAATGAGCTTGACGAGACCTATAAGGTCACTTCGGCATTCCGCTATGTAGAGGAGTTGGTGGACATCATTCAAATTGCAAACGAAGATGAAGTACCTGAATAAAGTCATTTTTATAAATAGCGCGAATATCCCCTATGCCGAGATTGCTGTAGACGGGAATGTGCATTTTACGGGAACGCAGGGTGCGGGTAAAAGCACCGTGTTGAGAGCGCTTTTGTTTTTTTACAATGCCGACAAGCATCGTTTGGGCATTCAGCAGGGGCAGAAGCCGTTTGATGAATTCTATTTCCGCCAGTCAAACTCGTATATACTTTATGAAGTGATGCGTGAGAATGGTGCATATACGATCCTTGTCGGTCGCTACCAGGGACGTGCTTCGTGGCGGTTTATTGATGCCCCGTATAAGCGGGAATGGCTAATCACCGAGGACAAGCAGGTGTTGAGCGACTGGATTCGGATTCGGGAACGCATCGACAAGAATGTGGCTGTCTCCGCAAGAATCGAATCCGGTGCCATGTTCAAGGATATTATCTTCGGCAACACTCGCGATTCCAAATACGCACGTTATGCCCTGGTGCAGAGTTCGCATTATCAGAATATTCCACGAAGCATCCAGAATGTTTTTCTGAATACGAAGCTGGATGCCGACTTTGTGAAGAACACCTTGATACAATCCATGACAGAGGAGGATCTGCCGATTGACTTGCAGACCTACAGAAGACTTGTTACGGATTTCGAGCGAGAGTATGATGAGATCGACTGCTGGTTCCGTCAGTCCCGTGATGGTAGTTTCCCCGTGCGTCAGCAAGCGATGAAAATTGCAGACCAGGGGCGCAAGATTATCGCGCTCGATCAGCAATTGCTGGACGTGTGGCATATGCTGAATGAAGCGGTAGCATTTAGTGAACAACAGATTCCGCTTCTGGAAGATAAGGCAAAGGAGGTAAAGAGCAGCATTGAGAAAGAACAGACCCGGGAGCGGGAATTGACGGCAGACTACGACAAAGAGAAAGCTCAGCTTAATCAGGATCTCGGAGCCAAAAAGGGTAAATTGGCGGATATAGCGAAGGCGAGAAAAGAGTTTGAGGCACTGGGTATTGGCCCGATCCTCGCTCTTGCCGACCGGGAGACTGCTATTCGGCAGGAGACGACGGATAAACAGACGCTGTTGGATGGTTTATTGAGAACTCATGCTTCGATAGAGGAGAAATACAAGGTATTAAAAGGGAATCTGGAGAATGCCCGACAAGCATTTGAGAACTCCCAGAAAGAGGCATATTATAACAAGCAGGCCGAACTTCAGCAGCAGCGCGCTAAGCTGGATGAGGACCGCACCCAAAAACGGAACCGGGTCATGGAGGTTTTCAACAGCTGGAGGCATGACTCGGACGAACGGTGGCAAATGTTGCTGGCGGACCAGAATCGGGCAGAAGCTGCGCTGCGGGAGCTCCGTCAGTGGCACCCCATGGCCGATGCAATCAAGCAGGTAGATGAACAACTCCTGCAATTGAATCTGAAGGAGAGCGAGAATTCCGCCCAGCAGCGTGCGGTGAAAAGTCAGATTGAGCAGCTCGCCGCCGAGTACAAGATGCAAGAAGCGGATGTAAAGCAGACCTTTCAACGTGAGCAGGAACATCTTGAGGCGGATCGTTCCAAAATCCGCGAACAAGTTGCAAGAATTGATGGCTTGCTTGCTCACCTGGACGGCTCTCTTTACAAGTGGCTTTGTGAAAATACGGAAGGCTGGGAGAATACGATTGGTAAAGTTGTTGATGAGGAGCGGGTTTTATACGCAGAGGGGCTTGAGCCTCGGTTATCCGGTGCCAGCGATGGGCTGTTCGGCATCCAGTTAAACCTGGATAATATTGACTCGGTCCATCGTACTCCTGACGAGTACAGGGCGGAGAAGAAGCGGTTGGAAGAACAAGTGCGGCAGTTAGAGCGCCAGTTGACACAATTGCTTGCTACTCATGAGGATGAAATAGGAAAACTCCGTAAGAAATATGCCGCGCTGATAAATCCTCTTCGTCAAAGTGCAACCTTATTGAAGGTGGAGGAGGAACAGATCCCCGGCAAACGCCAGGAATTGCAAATCCAGCGGCATAAACTGGAGATGGAGGAGCAGGAAGAGATTGCTCAGGAGACCGAAGTCCGTCAACGTGCTTGCAATGACGCAGTTTTGAAGGTGCAATCGGAGAAAGAGGCCCGTGAGAAGAATGAGCTGAAGAACAAGAAAGATTTGAAGGACCTTGATTCGGCATTCGACAAGGCCTCCAAAGCTCTTGATGCGGAGTTACGTGCCTTCAAAGCGTCACAAAACGTGGAGGCCGCCGCGCGCAATCAGGAGTTTACCGATCAGAAGATACAACTTGACAAACAGCAGAACGAGGAGCTTGCCGGGAAAGGTGTTGACACGCATCTGCTTGAGCAATATCGTAAGGAGCTGGACGAATTGCAGGGACTGTTAAAAAGAATTGATAAAGAACGACCGATTGTTATCAAATATCGGGATGCTGAAAAAAATCTCTTTGCCGTGGAACCGGAAATCAAAGAGAGCATGAAAGCTATTGAACGGCAGCTCTCCTCGATCCGGCAACACTATGATGACAGACGGGAGCGTATTTTGAGACGGTGCGCGGAGCTGGACGAGAGTCAGAAAAAACTCCTAAAGGAGCTGGAGCATAGGCGTGAGGGGTTAGAGCGTTATCACCAGATGCTCGATAATGAGCATCTGGTGCCGGATACTTATCTCACGGATGATAGAACGATGAAGACACAGCAGGATTGTCAGCAGCTCTTGAGCCAATTGCGGGGAGTTGTCAATCAAAAACGGGAATCAATCGAGAAATTGAAATCCGTCGTTGTCAGCTTCAATCGGAACTTCAAGCCTCAGAATGCTTTCCACTTCAACACAATGCCGGTGACGGATGCTGATTACATGCAAATTGCGGTTGATCTGCAGGACTTCATGGACAATAACAAAATCGAGGAGTTCCGCCGACGGACCAGCGAGCATTACAAAGACATCATGGGGCGTATCTCGGCCGAAATCGGGTCCCTCATGAAACGAAGGTCGGATGTGAATGAAGTGATACAGGATATCAACCGGGATTTCGTGGAGAAGAATTTTGCCGGAGTCATCAAGAGCATTGAACTCCGGGCCGATGCATCGAGCGACAAGCTTATGCAGTTGCTGATCTCTATTCACGATTATACGATGGAGAATGCGCTCACCATCGGCGAACTGAATCTTTTCTCGGACAATAACCAGGATGAAGTGAACCGTAAGGTCGTCGATTATCTGAAAAGTCTGTCGCATCAGTTGCAGAACGAGCCCAATCGTGCGACGGTATCCTTGGGAGATGCCTTCCGGCTACAGTTCCGTGTCAAAGAGAATGACAACGACACGGGCTGGGTGGAACGTATCAATAACGTCGGATCGGATGGTACGGATATTCTTGTGAAGGCGATGGTCAATATCATGCTCATCAATGTCTTTAAGAAAAAGGCGGCCAAAAAGAGTGGTGATTTCATTGTCCACTGCATGATGGATGAGATTGGACGCCTGCATCCCAACAATATAAAGGGGATTCTGCAGTTCGCCAACTCACGCAATATCTATCTTATCAACAGTTCGCCTACGTCGTATAATCCTTACGACTATCGCTATACATACCTCCTCAGTAAACATGGTGTGAAGACGCGGGTCGAGAAATTGTTACAACGAATCAATTAGTCGGATGATATGGCGATAAATGCATTTATACGGGCATTGTTGGCGGGTGAACAAGTCGCAGGTTCGAAGCTAAACAGCCGGCTGCTTGACGAACTGCTGGCGGAAGGTCTGCTATTGGTCCTGTCACGCGGCTCAAGAAAATCGTATCGGGCTCGTGACCCGGAGGCCCTTAAACGGTTTCTCATAGACCGGGATGAAAGCTATCGAATCCTCGAAGTGGATCGACCGAATTCCCGTGCTTCAATGGCCGCAGAAACCGGAAACTCCAAACTCGTTATGGTTCGTTCCTGCCCGGGGTTCCCGGTGAACAGCTATGAACCGATTGCATGTTTTCTTGACGGGAAACCTTTCGTGGTAAATCCGCAGGAGGGAAGCTTCCTCTTTGTCGCCGATTGGGAGCGTTTTGCAATTCCGGAGGACGTGGTAGTGATCGGAGTCGAGAATATGGAGAACTTCCGGATGATTCGTCAGCAACGAGTATTCTTTGAACAATATCTTCGGGCGCATGACCTCTCAACCCGGGTGCTCTTTGTTTCCCGATATCCGCAATCCACAGATTTAAGGAGATGGCTATGCACTATCCCGAATCATTATCTGCATTTTGGCGATTTTGATCTGGCAGGGATAAATATATTCCTGGTTGATTTTCAGCAGTATTTGGGGAAAGAACGCTCTTCGTATCTGATCCCGGACGATGTGGAATCGCGCCTGAAATCGGGTTCCAGGAAAAGATATGATGAACAGTATAACCGTTTTAAGGCTATTAGATCCGAAGTGCCTGAGTTGCAGCAATTGATAGATTTAATCCATCGTGAGCGAAAGGCTTATGATCAAGAGGGGTACATCTGTGAGAGTCAACCCTCTTAATCTCTGACAATAGGTCTTTTGTTTGAAGAAATCAGTATCTCTTGTTGTACAGTATAATGCTACTTTATGGATAATATATTTGAATCATATATCTTAGATCTAACTATTTAGCTAAACCGATAACAATAATAGTCAAAGAATGGAGTTCACAAGTAGACTTAGCACAGAAGGTATAGTAAAATCTGACCTTAAGTTTGCTACTTATCGCTGCTTTGATCAGGTTCTGTCCCAAATTTTGAAAAAGGAATAGGATTCAGTTATAAGTTCCTTAATGAATTCTGTCAAAATAAAGGTCGATAACGGCATTTTGAGATAGGCGCAAGCTTCCTGCACAGTCATGGGGACGTGCGTGTTTTCTTTGGCTTCATGCTGCTTGGACAGTTTTTCCGTCAGCAGATTTTCCATGCTTGCAATCCGGTCGCAAAGTTCGCCGACTACTGCCGGCAAGTCATTGAATGTAAGTTGGTCTGTTTTCATATTATAACTTTTTAATCGTTTAACATGCTGCGAACCAACCCAATGAAGTTTTGCAGAACAATACAGACCGGATTAATTATTTCATCTGCATACGTTTTTTGTTACGACTCATCGTTATCTGTTTCCAAATGGAAGCGATAGTCTCCCTTTTCAGGTACATCAATTGGAATCTGACTTGCTACCTGATCCCGCAAATTAAGTCTGAGATATTCATGACTCGCGCTTTCGAGTTCGTATGGAAATGATGCTTTGATAAAGACGGCTCTTTTCGCCAATGGTACTCTCAATCGTTCACCTACATTCCACGCCAGATGACGAAGTCCAGGTGACCGCAACGGGTGATCCGGGTTGGAGCGCAGCGGCAGGCAGGAGTCCGTCCGGCCGCAGGCTATCTGCTCAATGTTGGTGAGGAGGGTGTCGAGGGCCTTCTGCGACAGGAAGGGCGCGGCCCTAAAAGTTATAACTTTGTAATATATCTTGTTATGGATGCATTAACAACATCTTTCTGCTTTGATTCTATGCATTGCTTATCTGTTAGTATCAATCGAGTCTATATATTGTTGTTAACTATATTGTACAGAGTTGTAATGTCTGAGATAATATCATTAAATGTAGTGTATTTCCAAGCAAACCATCCGCTTTCTTCGGGTTGAGTCTCTCCGAAGTTCGTTTCCATAACATTAATGAGTTCATTCTTGATTTGTTTTGCAATAGGTTTGTTGTTCCCATGCGTTATGCCAAACCAAGGTTTATCGTCTTCAATACTGGCTCCGATGAAGATATCTCGTCCTTTGTAGCAACACGGAATTTGAATTTCCCGGCATTGATTAAACTTGGAAATATTATTAATATTGGCTGCTTTCAGTTCTTTTTGCCAAGAATCTATGATATTTGTCAATACAGTATGTGTACATCGTTGACTATCAGTAGTATAGCACTCTAAAAGGTACAACCAGTAGGTTGGCAAGTATCTGAGAATGTGTAAGTTAGTGATTTTTAGCACCATTCTCGGCTTCTACCTCCATTTTAGAAAGTAAAAGTAAGTGTAATTTCTTGAATATCAAAATGTGCGGTACAAAAACTTGTGAAAAATGGCGTTTTTTGATGAGAAAAGGTACAAAAATGGCTCTGAAAAGGAGGGGACATTATGATTATTTTGCGAAGTACTCAGTCTTTAACCAATAGGTATAAATCGGGTCTTGGAATGAGATTGCATCTGCCTTATTATTCAATGTAACATTCTTGATAAGGGCAGCCTTTGAACAGGATATTGAGGTCGTTGAAGCGATTTGATAGCGATGCATCACTTCGGTCGAACTGATGGTCTTTTCTACGGCTATAAGGGCTTTGAGACAGTTCAATTGCTGTGTGGTCAGTGTTTCGGTGATTGTCACAAACAACAGCCTTATGTGGCAGCGGTCGCTATTTTTAAGATTGCCTTAGTAGTAATATTCTGAATAGAAAAGGAAGTATTATTTCTTTTTCTGTTCAAATTATTGCTATATTTGCAGTATGGATAGAAAATTAACTGAAATAGGAACCATTCCAGTAACGACTTCAATCATTGAATCGTTGTATCCGGAACTTAAGTCTGCTAACAAGAAAGTAACCTGGCTCGAAAAGCAAGGGATTATCATCAGATTGAAGCGGGGACTTTATGTGATCAACCCCGAATATTCAGGAAAGACTCTATCGAGTGAGTTGATTGCCAATCATCTCTATGCACCTTCGTATATTTCAATGTCTACTGCACTACGATATTATGGACTTATTCCCGAGGCTGTATATGTTCATCAATCAATGACGGTAAAGCACTCGCGTAGCTTTCAAACTCCGGTCGGCTGTTATGACTACAAACATATCTCAAAAATGGCATTTCCAATAGGAGTAAGGAGTATGTATAAGGATAATTATGCTTTTCTTATTGCATCACCGGAAAAGGCTTTGTGTGATTTGATTGCCAATTCCTCGCAGGTCAATCTTCGCTATATGAAAGATGTGGAAACATATCTTGAACAGGATATTCGTATGGATATGGATGAGTTCAATAAGATGGATAAAACCATATTCGAAGACTACATAAAAGTTGGCAAAAAGGCCGATTCAATTTCGACACTTTTAAAATTCTTAAGACGATGAAAAATGAAATATTCGACAATATGCTCTCCCGTTATGATTTAACAACAGAGCAACAGAAGAGAAACGCTATATTTGAAGTGAACCAACAAGTGATACTTGCTGGCTTGTATGCCGGAGGCTTTTTTGAGTCGGCGGCTTTCTATGGTGGAACTTGCTTGAGAATCTTTCATGGCTTACAGCGTTTCAGTGAGGATATGGATTTTTCATTGCTTACGCAAGATGATAAGTTCGATTTTACGAAATACTTTCCTGCTATCGTTGATGCTTTCACAATGGTAGGCCGTGAGGTTGAAATAAAGAAAAAAGACAAGAGGAATTTCGGAAAGGTCGAATCGGCATTTCTTAAAGATAATACCGATGTGTATGATGTGACTTTCCAAACAGAGAAATCTATAAAGATAAAGATAGAAGTAGATACTTGCCCACCGTTGAACTTCAAGACGGAACAGAAGCTATTGCTTCAGCCATATTCATTTATGACCCGTTGTTTTACACTTCCCGACTTGTTTGCAGGCAAGATGCACGCCTTAGTATATCGTGCGTGGAAGAACAGAGTAAAAGGTCGTGATTGGTACGACTTTGAATGGTATGTACGCCATAATGTTCCACTTGATTTTGCTCATTTGGCAGAACGATGCAAGCAGTTCAACAATGAGGATATCACTCCAGAGTTATTCAAGGAGAAACTCATTGAGCGTCTCTCTTCAGCTGATATAAAACAAGTGAAAGAAGATGTATTGCCTTTCGTGCGCAATCCAAAGGAACTTGATATTTGGTCAAATGATTATTTCGTGCAGTTGGCAGGGATGGTAAGAATTGAATAATACAACATTAAGCTTTCTCCAAGAAATAACTACTAAAGTATTTATAGCTTTAGTAAGCCTGCACCTTTTCTTATTGGCGAAAGCAATCCAAGTACGGTTACGCTTTTCCATAGTTTTATTATTTTGCAAAATATTCAGTCTTTAACCAATAGGCATAAATCGGATCCTGGAATGAGATTTCGCCGGCCTTATTATCCAATATGTCATTCTTGATAAGGGCAGCCTTTGAACGGGATATTGAGGTTGTTGAAGAGATTTGATAGCGATGCATCACTTCAGTCGAACTGATGGCCTTTTCGCCGGCTATAAGGGCTTTAAGATAATTCAGTTGCTGTGTGGTAAGTGTTTCGGTGATTGTTACAAACAACAGACTTAACTGCTCTACCAATGCCGTGTGTGCCTCGCTCACAATCTCAACGGTACATACATCCTTTGTTCTGAGCCATGAAAGCTGTGCCAACTGCTGTGCGTAGTATGGATGGCTGTCTACAAGCTTCGCAATCAAATGGCTTGCTTCATCGTTGATTTCCTTGCCAGTATCAGCGAAACGACTCTTGAAAAACTCCACGAGGCAAGGCGTGTCAATCTTATTAAGAAACATCAGGTTGCCAAACTTATAAAAGGGTTTGGATGAATCGGTAAATACTTCCATCATCATGTGGCGCTTACTGCCATAGAGGCAATAGGCCACACTTTGGTGCAGCTGCCAATGTGAACGCAACTTTTTCTGGAAATAGTCCGGGTTTGTAAATTCCGCGATATTTTGGAACTCATCTACGCAAATCACGATTTTCAGCCCCTTCTTCCTGGCAATCTTTTCGGCAAGATCGAGCACTTCATCTGGATTGCGCTTTACCTCCTCCCAATCAAAGTCAATTGAAACCTCATTAGTGGGGTCTGTACCGATTGAAATTTTGGGAACAAGGCGCGAAAAGAAAGTCTTCGCACTCTCGATTGCCTCCTCCCATTTTGTGGAAGTGGCAGCAATGACCTTTTGTGCGAGCAGCGAATAGAAATACTCCTCGCTACGCACATTGAAAAGATCGATATGACAGATTCGGAGGTTGCTGTTCTGCGCCATCGCTAATTTTGCGGCTTTATTTACAAGCGAACTTTTACCCCAGCCACGAGGAGAGATAATAATGGTATTGATTAACGATGTGAAGTACTGGACCAAGTAAGTCGTTTCTTTTTCACGATCGCAAAAATCTTTTCCGATGGCTATTTTTCCATATATAAACGGAACTTCTTCCATATCACTCTATTTTTGATTATGTTGCTAATATAGCACAAAAATGTAATTACATAAGTCGATGCTACAAAAAGTGTATATACATTTATTGTAGCATCTTGCTGATTGGTGTTGTCTATATATAAATATCAGGATAAAAGTTGTACAATCATAATGAGTTTCGCTTTCCAGTAAGAAACAATATATTGTTTGTTATAGGTGAAATACGAACTCTACGAATAATATAATAGCATTTAATGTCCTAACATCCAATGATGTGGTCAAGCAGATTACGGTAAGAGTAAATTCGAAAAATAGATTTTCGTAACCTATCATAAAATAAAATTGCTATATTTATGATTTATATGATAAGTTGAGTTACGACAAAAAGTACAATGGATATCAAGTTGGCAAGAAAATTAAATTAAAAAAATGAAAATTGTGGGAGAACAGGTCAGTCTAGCTAGACTACGCAGAAATCTTAGTGTTACTTAGATTCCGAACATGTCATGTGTTTGCTTCCTATAGTTTCACACATAAATATTACTTTGTTGCTATCGGCCAACTTTACATGAAACAGGAGCGATTAACGTATGAAGTTATACAAATCCTAAACGTGTCTTCTTAAAGATATCTTAAAGATAAAAACCAATCTTAGATATTTGCTGTGACTAAATACTAATTTCAACGAAATCAAAGAACTTAATTTTCCATTTTCCGGAATTATTTGATTTAATATTTAATTTGTCCAGATTTTTAACTGGATGCAAATGATGTTTAATATGAAAAGACAAGTATTTTTTAGTTTTCACTACAATCGTGATGCATGGAGAGCTTCTCAAATTCGCAACATGGGAAAAGTCGATGGACAGTCTACTTTTTGTGATAATGACTGGGAAGAGGTTCGCTATAAGTCAGATACAAAGATACGAGAATGGATAGATAAACAACTTTCTATGCGTTCTTGTCTAGTTGTATTAGTAGGTTACGAAACATCTGAGAGGAAGTGGGTAAAATATGAAATTGAAAAAGCAATGGAATTGCACAAAGGTATTGTTGGTATTCGCATTGACCGACTCAAAAACAGTCAGGGTAATCAAGATAATGAAGGTTGCAATCCGTTTTTCAACGTTATCACCCCATCTGGACATAGGTTATCAAACTATGTTACTCTATTCAAATCTATCTATAGTTCAAGTGAATATGTTTATAATGACATAAAAGATCATATAGAAGATTTGATTGAAGACGCTATAGACAATAGATGGAATTATTAAATACGCTTTTATATGTTAAATTATGACGCACAAGATCTCCAATATCTTCAGATGATGCAGGAGAACATTACTAGAATGGCTGGGAATAGTGCCAATGCCAAAACTTGGTTAGTTACTATTGTTACAGGCTTTTTTGCTATTGGTTGTAGTATTAAGGATTTAGATTGGTGGTTGCTTCTAGCAATAATCCCAATAATTGTGTTCTGGTATATAGATGCTTATTATCTTCGTTTAGAGCGTGCCTTGCGTAATAGAGAACAGAAATATATCAATCTCATGAATTCATTAGAGGACACAGGAGATAATTCAACAGAAGAAAAAAGGAATGCTCTTTTTGACTTTCGACCATTGTTTATGGACAATGAAGATAACAATGCAAAACTAAAAAGAACAAAGTATATGATGTTAAACAAGTCTGTATATCCTGTCTATTTAATTATGCTATTCATGATTATAGTTGCTACAGTTGTTATAAATATATGTAACTAATACCCTTCTATTATGGCAAGAAACGTATTCGTATCCTACAAATATGCAGATGAAAATGTACAACACTTGTTTGGGCATTTTCCTACCAAGGCACGTCATTATGTGGATGAGATAGAAAAACTATTAGCTGCAGAGGATCATATATTCTTTGGAGAGCATGATGGAGAAGATTTGTCTGATTGGTCAGAAGATGAAATTTGGCAAGAGTTAAAGGACAGAATCTTTCCCACGACTATTACTATTGTCCTAATTTCCCCAAATATGAAAGAGTATGGAAAGTATGATAAATCGCAATGGATTCCATGGGAAATTTATTATTCATTAAGAGAAACGGTTCGTAGTGACAGAAAGAGTCATAGAAATGCAATACTCGCAGTTGTTTTACCTGATAAACAAGGGAATTATGAATATGCATTAAAGTCAAATACATGCTGCGAAACAGGTTGTACAACATATATCAAAGATTGGATGTTTACAATAATAAAAGAGAATTTATTTAATCAAAAATATCCGGATATTGTTGATTGTCAAAATAATACTAGAATTTGGTATGGCGAATATAGCTATATTCCTATGGTTAGATGGGATTACTTTAAATATCATGTTACCTCATTAATAGAACGTGCAGAACGAATTAAAGATGATTATGAGAAAAATAATTCTTATAAACTACACGTTAGCGTTAATAAATAAGCATTTGAATATATGTCCATCTACTACCGCAAGCAGAATTATCGAGATATGATTTTCAAGAAGAACCTACATCTAAAGCATATTTCTGAAAAGTTGTTTGAAGTTATGCCAAAGAATTTCTCTTTTAAGGATTTCTTGTCTGCATTTAAAGAGTGCTATCCGTGTCAATGGGAGGATATTGTACGTTATTGTAAGGAAAAGAAAAATGATTTTTATCGAAGAAGCCGTAAAGGGCTTCGTACAGTTCCATATTATACTCCAGAGCAGTATTTAAAACATACGGTTCATATGCGCTCTTTATCTAAATATTTGAATGAACAGGATAGGAATAATAAGTATGCATCTTTAGTTCTTAAAGGGCAAGAGAAGAAAAGGCGGCGTAATGATAAGCTCGCTTCAAATCTTGTTTTTGTTCAGGAGGTTTGCCCTCCATACATCAAACAACTGATCAAATCATATTTCAAAACGCGTAAGACTTCTCCTCTTGACATCAATGCACGTTACCTAATACTCCTAGAGGCAACTCAGTTCCGATGTGATGAAACGATAGAATTCTTGAATAAGATAAATGCTTGCGAAAAAAATAATGATCTTCGAGAAATGGCCTTTTATTCCCTTCAGAGACTAGGAGAAAATCCATGGTTGTCAAAGAAACGTAAAGGTAAAAGGCGTCTCTCTATGCTAAAACCAATTGATGTACAGAAAAATCCTACAGAACTAATTCAACTTATATACTCCAATCAACATATGTTGTATCAGGAATATGATGTTTTTCTTTCTCATAGTTCACTTGATGCCAATGAGCTTTTACAACTTAAAGTTCTCCTTAATCAGCAAGGAAAGACTGTATATATTGATTGGGTAAATGATAGAGTAATGCTGAATCGTCAAAATCAAAATCATGATACATGGAAAGCTCTAGAACTAAGAATGGATCAATCCAAGACGTTACTTTATGTGATGACGGATAATAGCATTAAATCGCCATGTACAGAAAGAGAGGTTATGTATTTTAAGAACGTATCTAAAAGCGTGAAAGTATACAAGCCACATCCTGTTTCATTGCCTACTCCTAGTTATTTAGATGGATGTGATTTTATAACAGAAAAACAGTTACATAACCTTTGAATGCGTTTAAGAAAAGGAAGAGTTGCTGTTGGCAATGCAGTTTCGCTATATTTTGAATGATAAAACGGTTGGTCTTTCGAGAATTTACAACCGTCTTATAGGTTGTTGTAAGTAATATTTTAAAGCATATATCAAGAAAGCTGAATCTTTTTTGATAATGTCCTTCTTCGTTACTATTTCATAAAACTTCTAATAATGAATTTTTAATCATTTTCTGATTCACTGCATCTGTCATGGAAATGCGAAGTAAGTGAAACCCTAATTTTTTGTGAATATTTGATTTCTAAACTCATAGCTTGTTTATTCGCTTCATTTCCTTAATGAGACAATTGTATCAAGTTGAATTTTATAAAATTGATTTAATATATTGATGACGATAGCGCTGAATCGGTACCATGCGTAGCACTGTAATCGGTACCATCGTATCGCTCGAATCGGTACCATCGTATCGCTCGAATCGGTACCGTCATGACGCTGCAAACGGTACCATATTCAGTCCTGTAAAAGTTATTGCAAATGTATATTATTTTTTCTTTCGCTGTCTCATAGATTCTCCTTTTAACTCAATTTTGTTTGAGTTAGCCACGAGACGGTCCATAATTGCATCTGCCAGGGTCGGATCTCCGATATAATCATACCATTTGGAGATGGGCAGTTGCGATGCTATAATCATGGATTTTCTCTCGTATCTTTCTTCCAGAATTTGTAGCAAGGCCAGTCTGGTATTGGTGTCCATCGGTTGCAAGCCGAAGTCGTCCAAGATAATCAGGTCATTCTTCTCTAACGAGGTAATCATTTTAAGGAAGGTACCGTCAAGTTTGGACAGAGTAATCTTCTCTATCAGCCTGTTCATGTTCAGATAGACAGTCCGGAAGCCCATGCTACAGGCTTGTCTGCCGAGAGCACAGGCCAGGAAGGTCTTTCCGCATCCGCACTTGCCTTGTATCAACAGATTCTCATGCCGGCGTATAAAGGAACAGTCAGCAAGTACGGCCAGTTGTTCAGCCGTGAAGTTTCGTTCTACCCCACAGGCTACATCTTCAATCATTGCATGATAGCGGAGTTTGCTGGTTTTGAGGAACATTTCTGTCTTACGTTCTTTTCTTTCCAGTATTTCCGCCTCTACCATCTTGGCTATGGCAAAATCAAATGACGGACGGTTTTGTACCGGAAGATTCATCAGGGATTCAAGCGTGTCAGCCATACCCTTAAGTTTCAATTCCTTGAGTTGTACGATAGTTTCTTGTGTATTCATAATCAACAGATTTTAAATGTTTGCAAAAGCCTCTGCACCGCGTACATATTCATTCTCGGGCGTGAAGGTTACGGCAGATTGGATTTCGGTTTTGTCAAGATTGCCCTGAAGGATATTCCTGAGCATATTATAAGTAACAGTTCCGCTTTCAGACACATGCCTGCAGGCGTTCTCCAGCCTGTCCTTGCCATATTTACGGCGTAGGGCCAATATGCCCTCACAGGAACGGTAGGCATGGCTTACATATTTGGGAGATGCCAGAACTTTCTCCACAGCTTTCCGGGTATAGACTCCGATGGATTCAGCCTCTTCCAGGTAAAAAGCGGCATTCCGCCCCTTAGTGTGAAGATATTCCAGGTGATTCTCCGGCATGTGTGCTTCTTCCGTGGTACGTCCTCCGGTCAAGGATCTGCGGTGCAAGGCTATTCTTGTGTTGTTCTGATAGATTTCAACCGTTTCCGTATCCCAAAGGACGGTAACCTTTTGACCGACATAGGTGTAAGGCACGCTGTAAAGATGACGTTCTTCCAGCCGGCCGACAGTCACATGATAATCGCCTGTGAGCTTGACCTCCTTACGGTAGCGGAAGCGGAAGGGAACCCCGGGAAGTTGCCGTAAACAATCCTGTTCCTGCTCTTCAAATACAGCCCTGCGGCTTTTCCCGGAAGTACGTGAGGGGCGGTCGTTGAACTTGTCTGTAAGTTCGAAAATACGGTTATTGAGTTCATCCAGCGTATGGAACTCTTCGTTCCGGATGGCCGCATAGATATACTGATAGAACTTGTTCACAATGCCTTCTACAACTCCCTTGTCACGTGGCTTTCGTACGCGGCAGGCTTCCAGCGAAGTCTCGTAATAACTGGACCATTCAATGGCTGCATCATTGAACGTAGGCTCGTAGCGGTCCGACTTTTTCACCCACTGGACCATATTGTCACTCTTGCAGACTTCCGGACTCCCTCCAAAATAGGTGACAGCATCCGACAGACCGCTGAAGAAGAATTCCATGCTTGCATGATACATGGCCTTGGCATAAGCCAGTCCGCTAAAGGGAAGAACGCAGCACAAAACCACTACGGAAGCATGTGTATGTGTCCTATGGTCAGTGACATAAAGCTTGTCACCGGCAAAGTCTATCTGCATTTCTCCTTCTGGAATATAGGTGTTGTGATAAGAAAGGTTGTGTGCATACTGGTAATCACGGATATGTTTCTTGAATTGGGTATACCCATAGCCGTCGGGATGTGTCTTGAGGTATTCCTCATGTAACAGCTGGATAGTCAGATGACGGTGTCTGGCAAGATCCTCGACATAATCCGGTAACAATTCATCCAGTTCAGTTTTCTGATCTGACGGTTGAGAGACGGGAGGAGACTGAAGCAGGTTGTGGATCTGCTCCTCACTCATCCTGCCTACCGTACTGTAATCAACTTTGGCTTCATCGGCCAGTTTCTTGTAGCGGTTCAGCACTCCACGGCCTATGTGCAGTTGGGCGCATATCTCACGTTGGGGAGTGGAAACCGACAGCATTTGAAATGCTCTTTTTAATTTCACCATATTCAATGTTCTGTTTGCCATATCTTGAGGACGTTTGATTTCTTATGCCTCTAAGATATGAAGTTTGTATTAAGCTACAGAACTGAATTGTTTATGATTTTCTTGGTACCGATTCAAGCGATATGATGGTACCGATTCATCCGCTATAGCGGTACCGGTTCCTCCGCTATGATGGTACCGATTCGGGCGCTACGATGGTACCGTTTGACCGATACTATCAATATTGATAATGAATTTAATATACTGACAATGAAAATATGGAAGTATTTTGTTGTATTCTAAAGTTTTCATGATATTCTCGGATAAGTGTGTTATTTTAGCAGAAATTATATCTATCAAGAATATAAATATTAGTTAGAGTTTTTTGTTCAGTTGGAAGTATTGATAATCCTATTCCTATATTTTTTTGTTTAGGATTAAATGCCCCCGACAATACGTCGAAAGTTTACAGAATAAAACACTTAAACATTTCTTGGACAATTCAAAAGTTCGACTAAAGAGACCTATTATACAATATAATTCACTACTTTTGTGGAATAATAGTGCTTGTATTATGAAATTGAACAGAATAAAACCTGTTTTAGCAGAAAAGGGTATTTCTCAAACATGGCTGGCTAAGAAACTTGGTAAGAGTTTCAGTATGGTCAATGCGTATGCTTGTAATCGTTCACAGCCTAATTTGGATACTCTTCAGCAAATAGCTATTATCCTACAAGTAGATTTGAAAGACTTGATAACTGATAAAGAAGAAAGGTGAAGTCATGGAATACAAGTTCAATGAAAATACACGAGTGCAGGTTCCGGCTGCCTTACATTTGTGTAGGCTTGGATATACATATTTGGACAATATAACAGAATATGACAGCAAGACTAATATTCTGACGGATGTTTTTTTGCGTAGTGTTCAACGTCTAAACACAGAGCTGTCCGATTTGCAGGCAAAGCAATTGCTGAGTGAAATCATATTGATACTTAATAATAATGATCTTGGAAGGGAGTTTTATAACAAACTGTCTTCCAACAGTAATATAAAACTGATAGACTTCCAAAATGCCGATCATAACGAATGGCATGTAACCACTGAATTTGAGTGTGAGAATCAGGATAGCGGAGACAGTTTTAGACCGGACATAACATGTTTTGTAAACGGACTTCCATTAGCTTTTATTGAGGTTAAGAAGCCGAATAACCATGACGGTATTTTGGCAGAAAGGGAGCGTATCAACATGAGAATGAATAACGCAAAATTTCGGAGATTCCTGAATGTTACTCAGTTGATGATATTTTCCAACAATCAGGAATATGACAATGAAAGTAGAGTTCCGATTCAAGGTGCATTTTATTGCTGTACATCTAAAAGCAAAGCTTTCTTCAACGTCTTCCGTGAGGCTGATAAAGGTTTTGTAGCAGGGTATCCTTATAAGGCTGTATCTGATAGTACGGAAAAACAGATATTGCAACACAGAAATTGTGTCGTTATCAAAAATCTACCTGAATATAATACAAACAAAGATATAAATACTCCAACCAACCGGATTCTAACATCGATGCTCAGTAAAGAGAGATTTCTCTTTTTACTAAGATATGGTTTTGCCTATGTGGACAGAAAGATCGAATTGGAAGACGGTAGTAAGACTACCCAGTTGGAAAAACATGTAATGCGTTACCAACAACTCTTTGCCTCTTTTGCTATCCGAAAGAAATTGAATAATGGAGTAAAAAGCGGAATTATCTGGCATACACAGGGTAGCGGAAAAACGGCCTTGGCATATTATTCCGTACGTAGTCTGACTGATTTTTATGCAGCAAAGAAAACTGCCGTGAAATTTTATTTCATTGTGGATCGTCTTGACTTGATGGAGCAGGCTAAGGATGAATTCGTGGCAAGAGGACTGTCTGTCAGGACGGCTAACAGCAGAGATGAATTGATGTCAGATATACGCAGTACGAATTTGACGGAAAATGCAGAAGGAAAAGCGGAGATAATGGTGGTCAATATCCAGAAATTCAAACAGGATTCCGCCAAAATACAGATTGATTCCAATTATAGTACCCGTTTGCAGCGTATTTTCTTCATCGACGAAGCGCATAGAGGTTATAACCCACAAGGAAGTTTCTTGGCAAACTTATTGGCAGCCGATAGCGATTCTATAAAGATTGCTTTAACAGGTACACCTTTACTGAAAGAGGAAAGGGAGTCCTGGCGTGTATTCGGTGATTATATTGACACATATTATTATGACAAGTCAATAGCAGACGGCTATACTTTGAAACTTATGAGAGAACCTGTCGAAACAATCTATAAAGAGAAAATAGAGAGTATTCTTGACAAACTGGCAGGTGGTATTGAAGTCAGAAAAAGTGATATTGACCGCAACAAGATTATTGAACATGAATCTTACCTTAATGCATTAATAGACTATATTATAGCCGATTTCCGACGGTTCCGTATTGAACAAGCTGATGATACGGTGGGGGCAATGATTGTTTGCAAGACAAATCCGCAAGCCCGTGAAATGTATCGTTTGTGGCAAGAACGCTTTAATAAGGCATTGTATATAGAAGAGAAACATGATGAAAATCTGATGATGGCTGCTGAGCCTATGGTAGCCTATGGAAATCATACAAAACCGCTTAGGGCTTCTTTAATTTTGCATGATGAAGGAGACAAGGAAGAACGTAAGGCGTACATTGATGAATATAAGAAGAAACTATCAGTTGATATCTTGATTGTCAATCAGATGCTCCTGACTGGATTTGATGCTCCCCGTTTGAAGAAACTCTATTTGGGGCGTAGTCTTGACGGGCATGATTTGCTGCAGGCATTGACAAGGGTAAACAGGCCATACCATAAATTCAAGTATGGGTATGTCGTGGATTTTGTGAATATCAAGGAAAATTTCGATGCTACGAATAACCGCTATCTGCGTGAATTAAACCGTACTGCTGATATTGAGGAAACAGGCGAAAAAGAAACAGTAGGAGAAGCTCTCATTGTAGATAAGGAGCAGATTATAGAACAGATAAAGGAAATCCGCAACATTTTGTTCAATTATACTTGTGATAATCTTGAAGAATTCAGAAAGGAAATAGACGAGATTGAGAATAAAGAAAATCTATATACGCTCCGTTCTACTCTTGAAAATGCCAAAGCAATCATAAATCAAATAAGGGCATTTGGAGATGAAGAACTTAAAGAAAAAATTGACAGTCTTCCCAAAGGTAGTATTCCTACACTCATTACAGAGGTTTCGCACCGTATCGAACGAATGAATCTGCTGGAAAGTACCGAACATAAGGCGGATGTCTCAGGAATCATCAATGTTGCTCTTTCAGAACTGGAATTCGAGTTCAAGAAAGGAATTTCAGAGGAATTGCGTATTGTAGTCAATGACATCCGAGAGCGTTGTGAAAGAGTTCAGGCAGAATTTGAAGCTAACTTTGATAGAACAGAAGACAAGTATGTGATTTTAGCTGACGAATTTCGGGAATATTTCAGAAAGAAAGGTTTTGTTCCTCAAAGTACGCAAGATGCGAAAGAAAGCATTGATTATATGGATTCAGTGATGAAGAAAATTCGTGAGATCAACCGCCGAAATAATATACTCAAAAAGAAATATCAAGGAGATGAACGCTTTGTCCGTATTCATAAGCGCATTGAGGGAGAAAATGAAAAGCGTGAAAAACCTATTATTTCCAAGGCTGAATACGAAATAGCAGAAAGTCTGTCAAAAATGAAACGTGAAATTGATAACAGGATTTACCTTGATATAAACATTATAGCTAATGAGAACAGTTTCAAGAGAGACACATTGGCTATGATAGGCCATCAACTCATAGATTTGGGGATAAATACAAGTATCTCCGACCGGAAATTCATTAACAACCTCATTGCAAATGAATATATAAACCAATACAATCAAGTTTACTTAAAATAATATGGACGCAAATACCCAGAATATATCAGAAGCTACGATAGCCCTTATCGATTCATTAAAATCAACCACTTCCCATTTCGGTCTTGCTAATAGTGGAAGCGAATACAAAATTATCACGGAAATGTTCCTTTATAAGTATTTCAATGACAAATTCGGATATGAGGCAAAACGTGATAAAGTATATGGAGAAAGATTGAGCAAGGCAGACAAATGGGATGCAGAATATGACAAATTTACAGAAGATGAGGTAGAAGATTTGTTCAGCTATCTCCCAGCATCTGTACCTTTGCTTAAACCTGAACATACATTGGCGCATTTGTATAATACCTCTGGAGCTGGAGATTTTTCTACACGCCTGGATGCTACACTGATTGACATTGCCAATCTGAATGCTGATACTTTTTCTGTCGTAACTTCCGGAAAAAGCCGGGTCAATATATTCAGTGCGCTTACACAGTTTGTAACAGATCCGCAGAAAAGGGATGATTTTGCACGCTCATTGATGAGTTCCGTTGCATCATTCAATTTTGAAAGTGTTTTTGCAGAAAAATATGACTTCTTCTCACGGATATTTGAGTATCTTATAAAAGATTACAATAACGCAGGAGGCGGAAAATATGCGGAATATTATACTCCAAGGGCAATCGCACAGGTAATGGCTCGTTTGCTGGTCGGTGATAATGCAGACTTGCGGGGTATGACCTGTTATGATCCATCAGCAGGAACAGGTACTTTGCTTATGGCTTTGGCTCATCAGATAGGGGAAGACCGTTGTACGATCTTCAGTCAGGATATATCTGAAAAATCCAGTGAGATGCTTCGACTGAATCTCATTCTGAACAATCTCTCAGGAAGTCTTCCGAATGTCGTACAGGGTAATACGCTTACAGAACCATACCATAAGGAAGAAAACGGGACACTTCGAAAATTCGATTTCGTTGTTTCCAATCCGCCATTCAATCTGGATTTCTCGGATTTTAGAGACACATTGGCTTCTGATACAGTACGTTTTTGGGCTGGTGTGCCATCTGTCCCGGCAAAGAAGAAAGAGTCAATGTCTATCTACCTATGCTTTATACAGCATCTTATCAATTCACTGAAAACGACCGGAAAGGGGGCTATTGTCATTCCAACGGGATTCATTACAGCCAAAAGTGGTGTTGAAAGAAAGGTTTTGACAAAAATTATAGATAACCGCTGGGTATATGGCTGTATCTCCATGCCAAGCAATGTGTTTGCAAATACAGGTACGAATGTTTCCGTCTTGTTCTTTGACAAAACTGCTTCTGCCGAGAAAGTCATATTGATTGATGCAAGTAAGTTAGGAGAGGAATATAAGGAAGGGAAAAATAAGAAACGTAGATTACTGAAGGATGACATTGACTTAATTGTCAATACATTCAAAAATAAAGAAGCCGTTGAGGATTTCTCGGTTGCTGTAAGCTACGATGAAATCATAGAGAAAAATTATTCGTTGTCAGCTGGGCAATATTTCGACATCAAGATAGATTACGTGGATATTACGGAAGAGGAGTTTAATTCCCGCATGGTTGAATATAAAAAGACATTGAACGAACAGTTTGCTGAAAGCCATCGTCTGGAGGAAGAGATAATGAAGCAATTGGACGCTTTAAGGTTTAATGCTAATATTGGGAACAATGAATAGCGAAATACAGTTTTTGTTATATAGTCTTCCTGATGAAGAGGGAAAGGTACAGGTAATCGTCAAAGATGAAACTATTTGGGGTACCCAAAAGGCTATGGCACAGCTTTTCGGGGTTGGAGTTCCTACTATCAGTAAACATCTGAAGAATATTTTTCAGGAAGGAGAGCTACAGAAAGAAGTGGTTGTTTCCAAAATGGAAATAACCACTCGACATGGCGCTATGGAAGGCAAGACACAAACATCTTCTGTCGATTTCTACCACCTTGATGCAATTATTGCCGTAGGCTATCGGGTTAATTCTCTCAGAGCTACAAAATTCCGGCAATGGGCAACCAAAATCCTGAACGAGTATATCCGGAAAGGCTTCGTACTTGATGATGAACGGTTGAAACAGGGAACGGCTGTGTTTGGCAAAGATTATTTCCGTGAATTGCTTGAAAGAGTACGTTCTATTCGTGCCAGCGAACGCCGTATCTGGCAACAGATTACTGATATATATGCGGAATGCAGTATTGATTATGACAAAAACGCTCTGACTACTCAAGAGTTTTATGCCATGGTACAAAATCGCTTCCATTATGCTATTACAGGACAGACTGCAGCAGAGATTATCTATTCGAAAGCCGATCATACAAAAGAACACATGGGACTGACTACGTGGAAAAATTCTCCTGATGGTCGGATTCTCAAATCGGATGTGTCTGTAGCCAAGAATTATCTGACTGAAAAAGAGATCCGGCAACTGGAAAGGACTGTAACATCATATTTTGATTATATTGAAAATCAGATTGAACGGCATAATACTTTCACGATGGAACAATTTGCTGCAAGTGTCAATAAGTTCCTTACATTTAATGATTATCAGATTCTTCCGGACAAAGGCCGTATCTCTGCATCACAGGCAAAAGCTAAGGCTGAAAGTGAATACGATATTTTCAATAAAACTCAAAGGATCGATTCTGACTTTGACAAACAAGTTAGAGGGATGTTAGGTAAGAAACAATAAGATGAAGTTATGGATTTGAAAAGATATAAGTTAGGAGAAATCGTAAAATTGCATACTATTACTATATCACCTAATTCTGGTACTATTTACAAATTGTATAGTCTACCTTCTTTTGATAACAGTATGCAATGTGAAATTGTGGATGGTAACTATATACAGAGTAATAAGTTTTCTGTGCCAAATAAATGTATATTATTTAATAAACTGAATGTCCGCTTTAAACGTGTATGGAGAATTAACAATGAGGACACAAACAAATTGTGTTCAACGGAGTTTTTACCACTTATTGTCGATGAGAATATTGTAGATTATCAGTATTTATATTATTTGCTGATTTCTGATGGGATTACGAATTATTTATGTGGTCAAAATACAAATACATCAGGAAGTCATAAGAGAATAGATTCGAATGACTTCCTAAATATAAATGTCTTTTTACCTTCAAAATCAGCACAAAAGCAAATTGGTAAGCTTCTTTCCTACATTGATAATAAAATCAACCTTAATCATGCGCTAAATCAGAATTTACCGATACTTGACCATTCATCAGAAGAGGTAGAAGTTCATTACGCTGCTTAATAAGGCTTTCGTTTTCCTTTTGAATCTCTAACTGTCTGTCATTGAGGGCTGATACCATTTCTTCCCATAAATCTAATACATTATCACTTGGCTTTAATATTGGGAACTTCAGTATATCCTCACGAGAAACCTCTTTGAAGGTTGTTCCTGTACCCAATTGTTCTATCTGTCTGATATGATGTTGTAGATAATAATATAGATAAACGGCAATGTTTCCTGATTTAGGGGCAAAGCTCTTAAACCCCTGGTTTGTACACAATTCGGTTTTTGAGATTGCCAATAAACCTATTGGTGCACGGCTTGACATCAATATTGTATTTGAAGGTAACAAATGAGTGCTGCAAGAATCATAGCCTACCTGTGAAATGTTTCGTTCTCCTTTATAGACAAACTTTTGCTTTTGGTCAGATAAATCCTTTGGAGTAATCCAAACTATGTCCCCTCCATAATTTAATTCATTAATAGTTGAGGGAGTTGCACCATTATAAATCTCAGCAACATCATCTATTTGCTTTGTTTCCCATGAAATAGGTATATCACGCTTCAGTTTCTTATTCCAAACCATTTCACCACCACTAGATTTATACGGCCTTCCATTTTCATCAGGAAAATCAAACTGCACAAACCAGTAATCGTAAAGTTGCTTTGCCATCGTCTCTAAATTCTGATTTATAGAACGATTGATGGCAATTTTTTTATCTAAACATTGAAGAATAGACACAATGTTATCTTGGATGCTTAGACTAACATCTTCAATTGGTATAGTGGCAAATGCAACTTCCAGTTGAAGATTTTTTAATCCTGAAGTTTTACCTTCAAAATTAAAAAATACTCCAAGATTATAAATGAACTGAAAATAATAATATACATAGAGAGGATTCCAACCTTTTTTTAGCCTAAAAGCTGTACAAAAGTTAGAACATACAACAGGGCCAACATTATCCAATAATTCTTGTGATACAAAAGAAACACGCCCTGTAGATTGCGTTGGGCTACCGCCTGACTTCTCAATTATGATATCGCCTACTTGAAGGCATCTTTTTGAATATGATTGTTGACTAATATAACGAATGGGAATTGTAGAAAAATCATGTTCAGATATAGGAACAATATCTGCCCCACGTACACAGGTTACTGCACAAGGCGTTTCGTTGGAACAAGTTTCTTCGCCCCAATCGCCAGCTATAAATTGATCTATAATGCCTTTTATCTTCATTTACATCCTTTTGGGATGCGAAGTTACGCATTTTCAGGCAGAATCCAGTACTGTACTTCACCCTAAATACTTCTTATGGGCCAGCTTTACATTATTTTGATTAACAATGGCATAATGCAATGTGGTATCAATGCGTACATGACCGAGCAATCGCTGCACTTGTTCGATTGGCATACCTTTATCGATGGCCATTGTTGCAAGCGTACGACGAAATTTATGAGGATGGACCTTAGGCATAGAAAGGGATTGCCCAAGTTTCCGGATACGCACTTCTACACCACTGATAGTTAGGCGAGTGAATGGTGAATGTAGTGAAACAAATAAAGCTGGATTGCTATCTGTGCGTGCATCGAGGTATTGCTGCAAATGTAACTTCGTTCTGGCATTGAAATAAACGATGCGTTCTTTATTACCTTTTCCGAACACAATACATTGCCGTTCGTGGAAATCTATATCATCACGGTTCAGTTTTACAAATTCTCCTACACGAATGCCTGTAGACGAAAGGATGTCTATAAGAGCAAGATCTCGTTTATTAGTACAACTATCACGCAGTTGTTCCAACTGTTCATCAGAAAGCACCTCCTTAACAAGTGAATCCGTTTTTACCTTGTGAATGCGTCTGACCGGACTTTTGGCAATATAATCTTCATCTTCTAACCATGCAAAGAAACTAGAAAAAATACGTCGCATATTGTCAATGGTTACTTTGCTTGATTGATGTTCTTCTTGATATTCAGAAAGATAGGAGCGAATATCTGTTGTGGTAATATGACAAATTGCAACAGATAGTACAACCAATAATCGTTCAATGGTATTACGGTAGTAGGCTAATGTTTTGTCCGAACATCCTTCTATCTTTTTTGCTGATATGAAAGAGTTTAGAAGATGTTCATTTTCTTGTGATTGTTTGCTAAGACAATCTGCTTTTTCAATAATTTCTACATTATGTAGTTCTGATGCAAGCACAGTTTTAAGCTGTGCCATTTGTCTGCTGTCTAAGTTACGCTGCATCTTCGCAACTATGGCCTGAATGATGTTCTCTTTCATAATTCTATAAGATAATGATAACATCATAATATAGAATATAATTCTAGAGAGACCAAAACTGCCCCTCTTGAATCTTTTTCATTAGTCTTCATTCCAATGCTTTTCGCATTCGGAACAGAATTTAGAACCTGCTTCTGTATAGAACTCATTTCCACAATATTCACAGATGATTTTGACCAATTTTCTTTGAATAATTTTATCGTTCATAATAAAATTAATTTAGTGATCTTATGGGAATATCCCACGTATATTTATAAATAGTGTTTTTGAGGGAAAAGGTTTAAAATAGCTGCTAAATCAGAATTTACCGATACTTGACCATTCATCAGAAGAGGTAGAAGTTCATTACGCTGCTTAATAAGGCTTTCGTTTTCCTTTTGAATCTCTAACTGTCTGTCATTGAGGGCTGATACCATTTCTTCCCATAAATCTAATACATTATCACTTGGCTTTAATATTGGGAACTTCAGTATATCCTCACGAGAAACCTCTTTGAAGGTTGTTCCTGTACCCAATTGTTCTATCTGTCTGATATGATGTTGTAGATAATAATATAGATAAACGGCAATGTTTCCTGATTTAGGGGCAAAGCTCTTAAACCCCTGGTTTGTACACAATTCGGTTTTTGAGATTGCCAATAAACCTATTGGTGCACGGCTTGACATCAATATTGTATTTGAAGGTAACAAATGAGTGCTGCAAGAATCATAGCCTACCTGTGAAATGTTTCGTTCTCCTTTATAGACAAACTTTTGCTTTTGGTCAGATAAATCCTTTGGAGTAATCCAAACTATGTCCCCTCCATAATTTAATTCATTAATAGTTGAGGGAGTTGCACCATTATAAATCTCAGCAACATCATCTATTTGCTTTGTTTCCCATGAAATAGGTATATCACGCTTCAGTTTCTTATTCCAAACCATTTCACCACCACTAGATTTATACGGCCTTCCATTTTCATCAGGAAAATCAAACTGCACAAACCAGTAATCGTAAAGTTGCTTTGCCATCGTCTCTAAATTCTGATTTATCGGTATATAAAGAGAAAATGAGAGGAAACACCCCCTCATTTTCTTTAAACCTAATATCAGACATTCAACTCCTTCAACGGCAATCCATAATTATATTGTCTGAAAAATCCTCTGTGGATAAGTTTCAGACCAAGGGTCTGATAATACTTGTAGTCATCATCCTCGGTGCAGAGGTATTTGTAACCATAGCGTGGGGCGTATTCCTTGAAGAATCTGGCAAGGTCTTTCAGGTTCTCCTGCTGGTTCCGTTTGAAGTTGCTGCGCACAATGATAATGCTCCAGTCGGGGATGCTGCCAACGCCGCAACTGTATTCCCAAAAACGGATGTATAAATCCATTTCGCCAACATGGACGGAAACACAAATGCCATTGGCGTTGTGCATGACGGAACAGCAGTTTCTGTAACCGAACCTCTCACATAAATAGAGATTGAAATCGTAAATAAAATCGGAATAGTTCATAATAATTTGAATTTTGATGGTTAATAAAAAATTGATTATAGACTGAAACCTCGCTTGCGTTTCGGTTTCTTTTTCTTCTTTTTAAGCCGGTTAGCCTGTATCGCTTCCTCCGTATCATAATCCGTAGGAGAGGGTGTGAACAATCCCAGACTGATGCCGGAATGATTCTCCTGCTGGTATTCAGGACGAGGTTCCTCGCGTATGGTTTCTGCCTGTGCCTGACGCTGGCTCACGGTAGCAGAAAGAGCGTTATATCTCAATTCCTGGTCGATGTTCAGGGAACTGAACTGGCGGTCAATCTTGGAACCGCTAAAGGTCAATTGGTCACATGTGAACTTGACACCTTGCATCTCTCCGGTCGTGCGACTTTGCTTCCATTGCGTATCAATTCCATACTTCCGTAAGGCCAGTCGCAGCTCACTCCAGCTTCGGGCGTTCGGAACCTCTCGTTTTAAGGCATGATAGATAAAATACTTTACTTTGTCATGATGACGTAACCGCATGAAATTGACATGCTCTTTTCCTTCGGCAAAATGCAAACGATAACGGGCTGTCAGCATCTTGCAGACCTTTTCGTTCCGGTAACGGTCGTTCTTGTCGCTGATGGTGCGGCCGTCATTATCCACCCGGTTGTAAACGATGTGACAATGCGGATGGTCACGGTCTATATGCCGGGCGATGATGAACTGCGTGTTCGCAATTCCCATCAGCTTCATATAGTCGTGGGCGATCCTCAACATCAGTCCATCATCGTCACGGATGCGGTCTCCGTCTTCTGCGGAGAAACTCAACGATATATGTCCGACCTTGTTCTTGACCTTGTCATTCAATAAAGTCTGCAACTCGAATTGTTCCGCTATTTCTTCAGGTGAACCGTAGACACCAACTGCTTTCAGCAGACGTGACTTATCTTCTTTCAGCACATAGTTTATGCACCCGGAAAACGACGTGCCTTTGACAATCTTACCTATCATCCTTGAGCTGTTTTATGAGTTGTAAAATCTGTTGAACGGCGGTACTGCACTCATCAGCCACACGATAAAAACCGTAAGCATTGGCTCGTCTGGCAAGCTGGTTCAGGTTTGTGCTTTCGCCAATCAGTTTTCGGATGATGTCAAGATTTTCTCTTGTAATCCGTTCGCGCACCGTACCGTGTTCGATGAGTGAACGCACTACTTCGCTTTGGCTGCGTTTACTGCGTCGGCTAAGTGCTCTGAGCCAGCCGAATTGTTCGTCTGTAAGACGGATTGTAACTGTATTTTTCTTGTCCATAATATTTGTTTTTGAGATTAATAATTGTGACCATCGGGAGCCGTCTCACCGTCTTTTGAGGTGAGCAAGTGGCCGGGAAATGTAATACACCGGCATAAACTTGCTCCAGTGAAAAAGAAGTGAATCAGACATCTGACAGTCATCGTTTGAAAAGTCCTTTCCGGGTATGTTGAACCATTGCTGAAAGCGGTACTTTCTCCACATTGACAAGCTGTAAATTAAAAGTTTCGACCAGTGTTTTCAAAGCCGGATTCAGCGTGATAAGACGATTAAGAATAGCCTCTTTTGTCTCTTCTCTCAGCAGAAAATCTGCAATGTCATAACCCGCATCACGTTCTTCTTTTGTTGCGTTTCTTTCCATAAAATCGAAGAGAGAAACCTCTATTCCCAGGCTCCGGATCATCTCCATTTTACTGTTCCAATAGTCGGTCGCACCCAAGTCTGGGAAGAGCAGGACACGTCGGTTTCTCAATACACTCATGGCATCCCGATTAAATGCTCCGTTCTTTCCGCCCGAAGCAATCCATAAATATTGAGGCAGATAGAAGCTGGATATCAAAGCACTTTTCTCACTCTCCACTAGGGCAACCGGACGCTGCTGGTCGGAGGACAAAAGATGTTCACCAAACAGGCATTGCCGGAGGTTGAAATTCTCTTTCTTCAAAAGGGAATGTACCCACGTGATGTAATTGTGCGGCTCTTTAATCCGTCTTCCGTTTTCGGGATTGTAGAGCATCACTTTACCGGTACGTACCCGTCCGGAAATATCCACCTGCCAGAAGACTGTAGCTCCCGGCCAATGCTTCGAGGTTCCCACATGGTAGCGCAACATCAGCTCTTCGGTAGCCTCCTGCCCGAAATGGAAACTCAGAAACTGAAACAGCTTGTTCGTGTGATACAGCTTCAAGGACTGCCTCATGATTTCCGGCTCAATGAAGGATGGTGCAGGAGGCAGACTGATGCGTGGCTTTGACGCCGGCACAAACTTTTCGTTCAATCGTTCTTTGGCCATCGGGTTCTCGTCAAAATACATTTTGGGCGTATAGTTGTAGCCGCACTTTTGTTCATGGTTGCATCGCCCTACATAGTCAGGAAAGCTGATTTGCTTTTCCGTATCGATGTATTTGGCAAAACAACTTTTGCGGTGGCAGTTCGGGCATGTGTGCCGGGTGCTGACACCTTTGTATGGTTCTAACTTGAATCTGTAGTTCATTTTTCTTTCTGTTTGGATGTTACTATGCACATTTTCGCAACTTCACAAACCCCTCGGTTGCGAAAATGTGCATAGTAACAGGTTTATTTACTGTATTCTCCATGATTCTCTTTTCTGAATAATGTTCCGATGTGGCGTTTTAGAAACATCTTGAAAGCATGTTCTTTCATCCCGTAACTTTCAGCAATGTCGATACCTTCTGCCGTAGTAAACCTCTGAGGCAGGTTCAGGTAGATGTTGCGGTGCAATTCGCTCAACTGTTCCTGACTGACGGCAGTCTGCACTTTTACTGCTGTAGTTCGGAAATACTCAGTCAGCAGGATGGCACGGTTCACACTTTCAAGGTCAATCGTATGCTTGTCGCACTCTCCGCAAGTCCATCGGGCAAGCTGGATAATCAGACAAAACCGGATAATGTAGATTTCCAGTTTGCAGTAAATACCGACCAAAGCATCATTGGTTTCCATATCACATTGGCGGGCATTTTCATGCTGCCAACCATAAAGCCGTTGCTTGGCATCATCATTGAATGGCAGGCAGTGAGGCTGCAACTCATTATTCTCGTCATGCGGACAATCCTGTGCGATCAGCTTGTTGATAATCTGTTGCCACTGGATTTCCAGCTCTTCAGGAGTTTCCCGGTCGTTCCATCTGCTTTTCAAGACAGATTCAGGCATCACGAAAAGAATACGGTCTATGAAACCGTTACTCGAACGCTCGCCCTTGACCAGTTCACCCAGAATCTTCTTTTGGATGGTACCGATAACGGAGATATAGGGACGTCTGATAAAAATGGAACTTTGCGTACTCTTGCGGTCGGAAATCGTGGGCTTGGCATTGAACACTGAAAGCCAGAACTGTTCCTCCGAACCGTTGTTGTAACGGTTGAAATTCTTGAACCAGGCCGACAGCTCGTCCGACCAAAGGCAGAGTCCTCTGGGATTCTGGGCATGTATCAGGCTCAATCCTTCGGGAGTGATATCCGAAACAAGAAAGCGTCTGCGCACGGGAGCCTGCGGAAACTCATCCAAACCGGCTTCCATGCGTTCCTTTTTGCTCATGGACATAGTGCGTTCATACTCGGCATACAACTTCTGATACTCCTGATTCTGACAATAGTCATGTTCAATAAACGGCTGGAAAGCGAAACTCAGCGGATGACTCTTATTGGCTCCGGGGCGTCCAATCAGTGCCATGTACAGAATGGGACTTTCCAACCAGTTGCGCTTCACCTGTACCAGATGGGAGTTACCAATCCCCACGGCAATGGCCGCAAGAATAGCCGCAGCAACATAATCTACGGGATAGCCCTGACAATCGTGCAAACTGCTAATGATACGCTGAATCCTGATAGGAAAGACCTCTATTGGGAATTCACCGCCGGACATTTTGGCTCCGATGCGTACAGCCTCGCCGATGATACCTTCTGCTGTTAATTTGGAGGTTTCCATAGCCGTGCAGATCAAAAGTTATAACCTCCCTTTGGTTTGCGTTTCGCTCCATGTACTATCTCCGCAGCCTGTTCCTGGAGCGACATTGCCTGCATCTGCTTGCGCCCGGACTCAATCCATTGCAGCAACTCATCTTCATAGAAGTATAGTTTCTTACCTTTTTTATAAGCTGGAATTAGTCCTTTACGCGCAAGCGTGTAAATGGTAGGTTTTGCCTTTCGTGTGATTTTACAGGCTTCGTCAATTTCAATAAGACGATGCTTGTCGGAAGAAGCCTGCGGTTGCAGTGCCGCTACCATTTGACGGATTTGTTCCATCTGTTCAGTGAGATAACCTACCGCCTGCGGCAGCTTATCAAAAGTGATTTGTTCGTTTGCCATACGTACTCGTTTTTAATTGTTCGCTGGCAAAGGAAATTGGTGTTTTGATGGTGGAAAACATCACCGGAATATAACTGTGAGATAACTTTTGAATGGTGGTTGAAGGTGAAAATATCTGATTTTCTTTATCTTTGCATAGTAATATCTTAGCATATGTATTTGTCCGACACTTCAGTTAAATATTTCTATGTGTTTAGCAGTTTGTATGTGAATTTAATATGTTTTTGTACTAGGATTTCGATATAATCATAATTTATGACAGATACTCTACTTAATAAGATTTCAAAATCTTCAAACAATACAATTATCACCGACGCCTGGCTAACAGGTCAGACTGGAGAAATCGTAGACATTAAAGGCGATTATGTTTTTCGATTCATTGACTTTATTGATAACGGAGAACTGCGTCATAAACATACGACAGAAGAGAGCAAACTCACTTGTCCTATTGTTGCTACTGGTTTAGTAGGCTTTTGGTTACATCGTAAAGATGATATTGGAATAAAAGACATATTTGAAGCTTATTTCAAATTTAGATTAGAACAATATGTGAGTGCACACAAATATGATGATGATGCTTGGGAAAGGGATTTACAAAAAGAATTCATATGTCATCATCATATCCCTTCAGAAAAGAATTTGATTAAAGAGTCTAAAGCATTATTTGCATACATTACAGAAAGTGACCAGAAGAAATTAATCAGTGTTTCTTCTAACTATCTTAAGTTTGCACGTGCTAAGCGTAAGGAGCTATATCCTCCTAATCATCCTGCGAATAGAATCATTGAGGATGCCTTTCTAGATGCATATCGTATGGGTGGTCCAGCATACGAGTGTATGGAATGGATGCGTATCGAGTACGACATGCCTAATATGGGACCGCATTGGCATAAAAGCGGTAAAACACGGAAGGAACTTCTAACTGGTAAATGGAAAAACCATCATGATAGTTTTATTCCTGAATATGTCACAGAAGAATATGAGGACTTCGATGATGGAGTACTTATGTATACCGATGGTGGACTTATGGATGAAATTAATGAAAATCTTAAGAATTATTCGACTTATGATGATAGAGTTCGCTACATAATATCGCTACTTCAACCATTCAAGGAATTTGCTGCAGCATTTAATTCAAAAGAGCAGACTGATGAAAGAAAACGTGCCATTGAGCGATGCAGAAATGAAATGAAATCATGGGAGAATGTTGCAGATGATGCTGTCGATGAACTTACTGGAGAACCATTAGAGGCATCTAAACAGATTGAAGCATGTAAAAGTTTCATAGATAAATACGAACAGGATATCAAATATTGGAAAACGGTTGAAGATGATTTCTTTTGGCTTGCGCAACATGGTCTTGGAGCTGGCAAATATAGGACTTTTAGATGCGAAGTAAATGACAAAATGTGTAAATGCCTTGGTAGATGGTGGAGTCTGATGATAACTTTTTCACGTCGTTTGGCAGCTGTAATTCTAACCTACGGTATAAAACTAATGGATATACAAGAGCAATGTGGAATATATCTTAATTGGCATTTTATGATTACAGACTACGTAGATCATAAATTTATAACATCAATCGATCATGCAAAAAAACTACTTACTGATATTGAGAATAATAAAAGGAAAGAAATAGGAGAAAAACTATTCAAATCTAATGAAGAATTTGATGCATGGAATTATACCTGTGGTTTAATTAGAAATGCGCAGAAACGAATTGTTCTTGTTGATGGATATATCGATGAACGTATTTTATCGCTCTTAACAAAAAGGGAAGCCAATGTCACTGCAACGATTTATTCTAGATATAATGAAACAATAAAAACAGATATTGAAAAGTATAATAAACAATATTCTCCTATCGAATATATTCAATTCTCGAAAGCGGTTCATGATCGTTTTCTAATTATTGATGATGTTGTTTATCATATGGGAGCAAGTGTGAAAGATATGGGAAAAAGCTTATGTGCAGTGACAAAGATGAATATAACACCCCAAGAAATCATAGATAATGTAACCAAGTAAAATCTATTTTCAAAATTAATTATATAATACTTCCTATTTCACCATTCAACTTAATCCTGCACTCGGATTCCGTATGTGACATTTTACGCTCAATTGTTGAGATCTCCAAGTCACGAAGGGTGTGGGCAAAAACATTCTTAATGAAGGTAGCGGTATGAATGCGCTTTTTGCTGAACGCTTTACCAATATTCCATCCAAAGTGCATAATATCAATGCTTTTAAGTTGTGAATCTACTTTTACGGGCGATATCTTTTGTAAGGTATCGCCTGAACTATATTCTACGATGTATGCACATAGACGGTTGAGATCTTCTTGACTCATATAGGCAACCATGGTTTGCTTAGTATAGTTGAGCACCTTTTCTAATTTGGTTTGAATAGCACGATTATTTTCTGCGATAGCATTGGTTCGCATAACTTCATATTCTGAAGGTTCAGAGATTGTTTCTTCAGCGGCCGGAGCAGGGTCAATGATATTGGGAATAGCCTGATTTGAATCTTCAATTGTAAGGGCTTCCGGAACAGAAACGGTATCATTGTGATTTTTCATCGTTTGAAAAGCAGAGAAACGCAATAGAAAAGCTTCTATGCGTGGTAGCAGAAACTGATTGAAAGTTGTCTGTAAACTTGTATAGATCGCCATCAAGACAATTACTGTTGCAAAAAATGCAACACTACTACTGAAATCGTCAACACCTTTGGATAAAATAAACTGACGAGCTAAAACGCCAACAACAAGAGTACCTACCAATACTAGGGAATAGAGTGCTATATGTTCTATACTTTTCTGATTCATAGTGATATTTGCTAATTGTTTGTGCGCAAATATATATCGTTTCATTAATACCATACTATAAATCCAAGAAAGTGGCAGCATTTGTCCTCGATATGGTACTTATTTCTATGCCACAATAGAATAAAAAAGAAGAGTCCGACTAGGTTTTAACCCCATGTCGGACTCTTCTTACTTTACAGAACTTTTACTATTTCAGTGAAATCTTATTCGCTGTTTCTCGCTTCTTAGAATTGACTAAATCAGCATAGATTTGAGTGGTGGTGACATTCTTATGCGTTAGCATCTTCGATACTGTGTAAATGTCTGTGCCTAAAGAGATTTGGATGACGGCGTATGAATGACGAAAGCAGTGGAATGTTATGTGTTTTCTGATTCCAGCTTCGGCTATCCATTGTTTCAGGGGATGATGGGTCATGGATCGGGTTAAGCTTTTGAAGACTTTTCCGGTGCCCCATTCGCCACACAACTCCAGTGCTTCCTGACTGATGGGAAGGGTGGCCTCGGTTTCTGTCTTTTCGGTACAGATACGAATATAGTAGCCTTGATCCGGGCCGACTTCAAAATCACGCCAGTCCAGCTTCAGAATATCACTGATACGGAGACCGGTCATGCAAGCAAATAGGGAGGCTTGTTTTAAGACTGGAATCTTGCATGGCGTAGCCGCCAGTTTCTTGACTTCATCAAGTGTCAGATATTCTTTCTTGACCTCTTTCCATTCGATTTTTTCCAGAAAGTCGTTCAAGTTCTCACGCAGCATCTTCTCTTTGTAGGCTATCTTCAACAAGGCTCGGAAAGTTGAATAATAGCCGGCTGCCGAATTTCGTGAGATGTAAGCATTGGGATGATTGATCTGTTTGCATTTGAGCAGGTAATCCCTGAATTTCTCGCACAGTTCTACGGTGACATCACCAAAGGTGCATTTGCCGCCGACAAATTTCTCGAAGTGGTTGTAAACACAATCCCATTTCTCATACTTTTCTCGTGCCTTTGTCCGGAAGTAGGCGAGGAAATCTACCTTTTGCTTGTTCTTGTCCAGGAATCCGAATTCTTCATTGATAAGCGACTGGACACGGATACAGCGGATTGCCTCTGCCTTGTTCAGCATATCCTGATTGAACATTCTTTGCTGCTCGTTCTTGGGCTTGGCATAGATGTAGATGCCGAGGAATTCCCGGCGGCTCATCTTCATCGTGTAAGGATTGCGGATGGCCGGATAATAATCCAGATAAAGAGATATGCGATCGTTCCGCAATGGTTTTTGTCTCAAAGTTACGTTGGTGCATGTAAGTGTCATAGCTATATTGTTTTTTGATTAATACTTGTTTTTGTTGCGAATAAAATAGGTGTTCTAATGGTGGCATTTATCACCGGAAAATAACTTTCGGCTCATTCTATCTTTGGAGGCTCAAAGAACTTGTCCAATTCTGCCCGCAGGATCTTGGTATATTTACCGACCTTGATACGGGGAATATTATGGTATTTCACATAATGGTAGAGTTGGTCCCGTGTCAGATTGAATCGTTCCATCGCTTCGGCAATGGTGTAGTATTTGGGCTCTTCGGGAGCTATGAGACCTTTGGCAATGTCCACATGCTTTTTGGAGTAGTACACCATGATGCCGACTTTCTTTTTGGGAATGGCATTCTTTGATACAAAAGAATAGATGGCCGTCAGCGTCATGCCGAACTTCTCCTGCATGTCTTGCGTGCTGTACCATTCCTTGATTTCAGGATCGGGAGCTTTCTTTGCAAAGTAGTCATCAAAGTGCTTTTTACTCCAATAGGTTTTACCACGGTTAAATGTCCGGGGGATATTATGCTCTTTAGCTATATGAAATATCCAGGAATCTTTGACACCGAATTTCTCTTTAATCTCATTTGTGGTATAGAAGTCTGTGATAGGAAGAGTATCTTTAGGTTGTCGTTTCTTGTATGGGTTTCTTTTAAGCATCTCTTTTATATCGCTCTGCCGAACAAATGAAAGCCTACTGCTCAACTTATAAGCAGCAAGATGTCCTGTATAAATCATTTTATAAACAGCTTGCAGTGAAAGCCCCAACAAAGTAGCAGCCTGAGCGATTGACAAATATTCTTTGTCTTTAATATCCATCAAAGGCTTTTCACTCTTAACGATTTGAATCCTTTGCTCTTCCTGCTGAATCCGTTTTGCTCGTATGGCCTGTTTATAAGCCAAATTCGCGCATCTGTGTGAGCAGTATTTCGTAGTTACTTTTTGTGCTACGAATTCTTGGCCACACCACTCACAAATCTTTTTAATTCTAATGTTGCTCTTTGCCATTTTACTTGAATTTTTAGGGTTTATTTCTCCTTGATTTCTCCAGTTTTATTCCACCATCTTAAACCATATTCAACCATATTCAACTTTCTCCACGACCTTGCCAACGATAATCCTCGGATTTTCGTGGTGAGGTACACAGGAGGTACAAAAAATGGCGTAAAAAGGCTTAGCAACGATTATCAACGATACTTGAGCAACAAAAAAGGCGCCCGTAAAGAGCGCCATATTAATCGATTATAATCAATTTAACTATTTGATAATCAGATATTTACTTTCCGATGCAGAACTTTGAGAATATATTTTGGAGGATGTCGTCGGAGGTGATTTCGCCGGTGATCTCACCGAGGTGGTTGATTGCGGCGCGGATATCCTCGCTCAGCAGTTCCGACGTGAGTCCATGCTGCAATCCGTCCAGAGCCGCATCCAGCGCCGTGAGCGCCTCGCACAGGGCGTGGTAGTGGCGCTGGTTGGTGACGATGGCCTCGCCTCGGTATGCTGCCGTTGCGTCCACGCTGCGCGCGAGCGCCGCAACAAGAGCCCTTATCCCCTCGCCCGTCTTGGCCGAGAGCCGTATGGTGTATCTATCCTCGGCCCCGTCGGCTGTTGCGGCGGAGCTATTGTCCGTGTCGGAATGCAGGTCGATCTTGTTGATTATACGGTAGAGAATCTGTTCGGACGTGAGCTCTATGCCCGTTGCCGCCGCGAACTCCGCCTTCAAGGCCGCCTCCGTGTCGGGGGCGTTATGTGCGTTATGACCTGACGGGTTGCCGGCATTGCTGCCGATGTTGCTGCCGACGTTGCTGCCGGGCTCGTCGGCCGTGGTTATCCACAACACCATGCGGGCCTTTTCGAGGGCCTGCCGCGTGCGGTCTATACCCATGAGTTCGAGCTTGTCGTCGGTCTGGTGCACGCCTGCCGTATCGATGAAGCGGTAGTCCACGCCGTCAATATTGATGCGGGCCTCGACTGTATCGCGTGTGGTTCCGGCTATGTCGGATACCATGGCGCGCTCTTCGCCGGCGAGGCGGTTCAGGAGGGTGCTTTTGCCGACGTTGGGGCTGCCGACGATAGCCACGGCGACACCCTCCTTGAGGGCGTTTCCGAGGGCGAACGAGCGGGCGAGGGCGGCGACCTTGTCGCGGGTGCGGCGCAGCAGGGTGTCGAGTTGCGTGCGGTCGGCAAACTCTACATCCTCCTCCGAGAAGTCGAGTTCGAGTTCGAGCAGTGATGTGATGTCGAGGAGCTGACGGCGCAGCTCCTGCAGTTCGTGGGAGTATGCCCCGCGCATCTGTGTTGCGGCCACGGCGTGGGCGGCGCGCGACGAGGAGGCTATCATGTCGGCTACGGCCTCGGCTTGGGCCAGATCCATACGTCCGGCGAGGAAGGCGCGGCGCGTAAACTCTCCGGCGCGTGCGGGGCGGGCTCCGGCGCGTTCGAGGGCCTGCATGAGGGCCCGCACCACGTACGATGACCCGTGTACGGATATCTCGACCGAATCTTCACCCGTATATGAGTGCGGTGCGCGGAATATGGTGACTATGGCCTCGTCGATGACCCCTGCTGTCGTATCCGCGATCGATCCGTAGTGTGCGGATGCCGTTTTTGCGGCGGCGAGGGTCGTGCGGCCCCTGAATATCGTGTCGCAGATGTCTATGGCGCGCGGGCCGCTGACGCGTACGACGCAGAGGGCGCCGCCCGCGGCCGTGGCCGGAGCCGCTATGGTATCGTTGTCGAGGAGGGTCATGCCTGCCGTGCGGTTAATGTTTCTCGATCCTGAGACGCTGGCCTACGCTTAGGCGGTTGGGATTCTTGATTCCGTTCCAACGCATGAGCTGCGACGTGGTGACATGGTTGCGGCGGGCTATGGCGCCGAGGGTGTCGCCGCTCTTGACGCGGTAGTATATTACGGTCTGCTCGGTCTTCTTCTTCTCGACGACGGCCGGATCGAGATACTCCTTGAGGTAGACCGAGTCCTTGGCGTAGATCGAATCCTGATTCGAGATGAACTCCGTGACGCGGTTTGCGGGCAGCACGAGCGTATAGCTCTTCGTCGTGGCGGGTATGACGTCGAGCTTGTACTGAGGGTTGAGCATCTTGAGGGCGTCGGTCGAGACATCTATGGTCGATGATACCTGCCCGAGGTGGAGCAGGCGCGATACCTGTATGGTATCGACGGCGATGGGCATCGGGGGCTCGGCGTATGTTATGTTGTGAGCCTGATGGTATGCGTAAGCGTACGATGCGGCGATGAACGAGGGGACATATCCTCTGGTCTCGCGCGGCAGGAACTCATATACGTCCCAGAACGACTGGGGGTTTCCGCCGGCGCGGGCCATGGCCTTGTTGACATTTCCGGGGCCGCAGTTGTATGCGGCGATTGCGAGGCTCCAGTCGTTGTACATCTCGTAGAGGTCCTTCATGTATCGGCATGCGGCGCGGGTCGACTTGAGGGGGTCGTAGCGCTCGTCGACCATCGAGTTGACCTCGAGTCCGTATGCCTTGGCGGTCGTGGGCATGAACTGCCAGAGACCTGCGGCGCCGGCGCGCGAGTATGCCGTTGCGGAGAGTGCCGACTCGATTATGGCCATTGCGTGCAGCTCGACGGGAAGGCCCGCCTTGAGCAGCTCCTCGTCGATCATCGGGAAGTAGTATTGCGAGAGCGAGAGCACGCGGCTCATGAGGCCCGAGCCGTCGGTATAGCGTTTGATGTATGTGCGTACGATCTGGTTGTAAGGCAGGTGTATGGGCGAGACGAGAGTCTTCAGACGCGCGGCGTAGAGCGAGTCGAGCTGCGTGTCGGTGCTCATGTCCGCAGGCTCGCAGACGTAGTCGTTGAAGAAGTTCTGCAGGGCGTCGTCCACCTGCTGCAGGCGCAGCTGCTCGGCCAGAGAGTCGGCGCGGGCGGGGGTGTAGTCTACGGCGAACTGCTCGACATGGTGATGCCTTTCGTCCTGCTCCTGCGCGTCGTGCCACGCCTTCTGCCAGTCGCTTTCACGGCGGCGGTACTCCTCGACGAGGGCGGCGAGCGAGTCGGCCCGCTGACGCTCGATGACGAGCTGTTTCTTGGTGCTGAGTTTGCGCGGTCTCTTCTCTGTGCGGTTTTGTGCTGTTGCCATGCCCGACGCCGCGGTCAGAAGCGTGAGCAGGATCAGGGTTACGGTTTTCGTATGGTTCATCTCTTGTCTGTTGTCAGAATCTTATGTTGAGGTTAAATCCGAATGCGGGCTGTGTGCCGCTTATCTGCGTATATGTGGTATCGAACATCGGTTCGAGCGATACGGTGAGGTCGTCCGAGACGTCGAAATCCTTCAGGTGGGCATCGACATGTGCGTCGATGGCCTGAAAGGCATATACGGCTATTGTAAGCAGGATGCTCAGGTCGCGGTTTCGGCGGTATGCGTCGCGCAGGTTCTTGAGGTACGATGCCGAGTATCGGCCGCCGAACTCGTCGTGCGAGACGCCGTCGGGATACTTTCCGGGGTTCTGCTCGAAGTCGGAACGCAGGTTGTATGCCGTCTTGAAACGCTGGAATCCGCGGTTGTTCCAGTCGATGACGTAAGCCATCGATGCGAGTCCGCCGATGACGATGGGCACCTTCCAGTAACTCTTGTTGTAGACCTGCCCCGCACCCGGACATATAAGCGATAGTGTGGTGGCCTTCTTTACGTCCGAGACCTCGTTCGTGGCGTAGTTGACGGCGGCGTCACCCAGAAAATATATGTACGACGCGGCGGCCGTGCCCCACAATATCTGCCGTGCGGTGTTTGCGCGTATCATGCGTCTCTGGAGCGAGTTGAGCTCCTCGGTGCGGGACATGCTCTCGGCCGTGAGGCGGTCATACTCGCGGCGCAGGGGTTTGTAGAGCGAACCTTGGTGTACGGCCAGCCCTATCGATGTGCCGAGGGTGGTGTAGAGTACGGGCAGCTTCCAGTATTGCTTGTTGTATATCTGTCCGTATCCGGGCATCACGGCGGCCATCCAGCACACCTTCGAGAGCGAAGCCGAGTCGCTGAAGAGCGGCTGGCGGATTTTATTTGCGCCCGTCGAGTCGGCCTCGATCTGTCGGCGGCGCAGACGTTCGCTGCGCTCCTCGATCTGCCGCTGCTGCAGCAGTGCCTTGCGTCGGGCCTTGGCGTGCTTGCCGCCGCCGGCGGCCATGCCGGCACTCATGCCCGGCGAGAGGGGATCGTCATACAGATCGGTGTCGGATAGCGTCTCTCCGCTTACGATCATGCCCGTGCGGAGGGAATCGGGGAGCAGCGTGGCCAGCGAATCTGCCGCCATATCCTGCTCAGCCGTATGTCCGGCCATAAGCGCGGGCAGCAGCGCCTGCAGCGTATCGGGCAGCATCTTGAGAAGCGAGTCTGCGGGTATGGCGCGCATGGCGGCCGCGTCGGCAGGGAGCGTCCCTTCGGGGAGCATGCGTACGAGTGAGTCCACGGCCGCGCGCAGAGTCTCGTCCGAGGGCTTGGCGGCCGCCTTGGCGCGGCGTTGCAGCATGCCGCCGCTGACCGAGCGCATATTCCCGCGCTGGATGCTCTGGGCGCAGGTGTCGACGGGTGCGAGGATGGCGGCCGCTACGGCTATGACGGCCGTAATGGCAATGATGATGCGGCGCATCGGCCTCTTGTGCCGTATGCGTTGTGCCGCAACCCTGTTGCGTCGGATCAATCCCCTTCGGTTCTTGCAAATGGACATTCGCGTGCGCTTGTGTTGGTGCGTCTGTTGTGTTCGTGTCGGCCTGCCGTCTCTGCCGTTACGGCATTTCGGCGCGCCCTCGGACGGCTCGGCCGTCGCTGTCGGGTGTGGCCGCACACGGAGTATAAACGTCGCTAAAGGTCGTTTTGTTGTTGTGGGTCGCGTGCGCGCAGACGCTCGATGAAGGAGTCGATCTCGTCGTCACCCGAGAACTCGATGACGATGCGTCCGCCGCCGCCGCGGCTGCGCTTGATGCTTATGTTCTGCGAGAAGTATGGCTCGAGCTGCTCGACAAGGCGCGAGTATGATTCGGGATACTCCTCCTCTTCGGGAGCGGGGGCGGGAGCCGGAGCCTGTGCGGCCTTTCGTGCCAGCTCCTCGGTCTGGCGTACAGAGAGCCCGCCGCGCAGACACTTCTTGAGGGCCTTGACCTGCATCTGCCGCGGCAGTGCGGCCAGAGCCTTGGCGTGGCCCATCGATATGAGCCCCTCCTTGAGTGCGAGCTGCACCTCGTCGGGGAGTGTGAGCAGACGCATGTAGTTCGATACCGTGGAGCGTTTCTTTCCCACCTTGTCGGCCATCTGCTCCTGCGTCAGGCCGCACTCGTCGATCAGGCGCTGCATGCCGAGCGCTATCTCTATGGCGTGGAGGTCCTGCCGCTGGATGTTCTCCACGAGGGCCATGGCATGGAGGTTCTCGTCGTCGGCCTCGCGCACGTATGCGGGGAGGGTTTCGAGACCGGCCATGCGCGAGGCGCGCCAGCGGCGCTCGCCGCTGATTATTATGTAGCGGTCGGTGCCGTCACGGCGTACCGTTATGGGCTGTATGATGCCGAGCTGGCGGATCGAGTCGGACAACTCGCGCAGCGCCTCCTCGTCGAACGAGGTGCGGGGCTGCGAGGGGTTGGGTACGATCTGCCCGATGGGTATCTGGGCCATGTGGCTCATGGGCGTAACCTTGGCGGCGATGTTCTCGGTGCCGAAGATTGCATCCAGTCCACGTCCTAAACCTTTCTGTTTCATATCTCGATGTCGTTGTTTTCGTTACTCCTGAGGCTGGGCCTGCTGCGCGTCGGAAGATTCTGCCGCGGCCTCTTTGCGGGCGCGAGCGGCCTTGCGGCGGTTGCGCATGAGCAGTTCCTTGGCCAGAGCCAGATAGTTGGCGGAGCCTGTGGCGGCGGCGTCATAGAGCATGACGGGCTTGCCGTGCGAGGGGGCCTCGCCGAGACGTATGTTTCGCTGGATGACGGTGTCGAAGGCCAGCGGGCCGAAGTGTTCGCGCACCTCGGCGGCGACTTGGTTGTTCAGGCGGTTGCGCATGTACATCGTCAGCACGAAACCCTCGATCTCGAGGTCGGGGTTGAGGCCGCTCTTGACGATCTTGATGGTGTTGAGCAGCTTGCTCAGACCCTCGAGGGCCAGATACTCGCACTGTACGGGTATGAGGACCGTATCTGCGGCGGTGAGGATGTTGACGGTGGTATATCCGAGCGAGGGCGAGCAGTCGATGAAGATGAAGTCGAAGCGCTCGCGCACGCTGTCGACGATGCTCTTAATGACGAAGTGTCCGTTTTCCATCTTTGGCAGTTCGGTGTCTGCGGCCACGAGGTCTATGCTCGAAGGCAGCAGCCAGAGGTTCTTGATATCGGGGCTCTGGCGTATGACCTCCTCGGCGCGTTTTTCGCCCACGATGCACTCATATATGCCTTCGAGGTCGATGTCGAATCCGAGTCCGGACGTTGCGTTTGCCTGCGGGTCGGCGTCGAGCAGCAGGACTTTGCGTCCGAGCAGGGCGAGCGAGGCGGCGAGGTTTATGGCGGTGGTGGTTTTGCCGACACCGCCCTTCTGGTTTGCTAAGGCTATAACTTTAGACATAGTTTTCGTGTTGCGGATATACGTATGTAAAACGTTGTCACAGGCTCCGTCCGCACACTCTGACGGCACGTTTTATGCCGCAGCGGACGGGCAGGATATAATCGGACAAAATTAATGAAATTAAATCGAATAAAACAACGGTTGCCGAAAAATGATTAACTTTGTAAACTCATAACACGTATGCTGAATTGATTGTCTTATGGCGGAAGGGAGTGACATGGGCGCTTCGGCGCAGGGGTCGCCGCGGCGTGCTGCGGCCGGATACGGATGGAGCGATCTGATCATTGCGGGGCTGATCTTTGTCTTCTCGCAGTGGGCCGCGGCGCTCATCTACGGTATGTTCGGGGGCACGCCCCCCGCGGCCGATGCCGAGGGCGCGGGTTTCCTGCGCGGACGCTATCTGGCGGCCGTCTATACCATCGCCATGGTTCTGTGCGTAACGCTGCTGGCGCTCTACGGCCGTATCATGGGGCGCAGCGCGCGCCTTACGTTCCGCGCGCCCGGCTGGGCCTCGCCCATACGCCTTCTGAGCGGATACCTTCTTCTGTGGTGTTTCTCGATAGCGGTCGAGCCGCTGGCCTCGATGCTGCCCGGACGTGACGGCGACATGGGCACGGGCGGATGGTTCCTGCTCTGTTCGATCGTGGTGGCGCCGCTGTTCGAGGAGATCATCTTCCGCGGCTTCCTCACGGGTGGCATGCGCCGCGCCTACGGCGGCGTGGCGGCATGGATATGCCCCGCCGTAGTCTTTGCCGCCGTGCATGTGGCCCCCGCGGCCATGGTGACGGCGCTGGCCGGAGGCCTCGTGCTGGGATTCTACTATCTGCGCTACCGGTCGCTGGTGATAGTCATCATGCTGCACGCTCTGAACAATACGACGGCCTGCTTTCTGGAGGTCGTGGGCGCGGGTGACGTGACGGTGCGCGATCTTGCGGGCGGCACGTGGGTCGCAACGGCCATATACGGTGCGTGCGGCGTGCTGTCGGTGGCGGCGCTGGTGCGCATGTTCATACTTGTCCGTCGCATCAAAAAGGATGATTGTACGGCCGAAGAGTAATAATAGCGGCAAGGTTTACGTTATTTGGGAGTAAAAATGTATCTTTGTCGATTGTTATGCGCCTTGTAGTGAAAATATTGCTCGCTGCGACGGCCGTCGCGATGACGGCGTGCCGCGATTTGCCGGACTATCTGGTGAGCGACAACACCGTCGCCAAGGTTGGCCGCAAGGAGCTCAAGATAAACGAGATCATGGAGGCCATGCCGGCCAATGTCAAGGGTGACGACAGCGTGTCGTTCGTAAAGTTGTATGTTGACAAGTGGCTGGTGCGCCAGCTCAAGGTCGAGGAGGCCGACGATCTCTTCTCGGGGTCGGAGGAGGATATCGACCGCATGGTTGAGGAGTACCGCCATTCGCTTCTGATGCGCAAGGTGGACCAGTACTATGTCGAGCAGCAGATGAGCCCCGACTTCACGGATAAGGATATCGCCGACTACTACAATACGCATAAGGCCGATTTCATACTCGATCGCACGCTGGTCAAGGGACGGGTCTTGCGTTTCGACGCCTCGTACCGCCAGAGCAAGACTCTGATGAAGCAGATGCGGGATGCGGCCACGTCGCAGAGTGCGGCCAAGACGCTCTCGGAGATATGCGAGAAGAACGGATTCGAGCTTGTGGACAAGCGTTCGGAGTGGGTCGGCTTCAACGACTTTCTGACCTACCTGCCGACGGCGCAGTCGCAGGACAACGAGCATCTGCTCGACAAGACGGGCATCCAGCAGATGGACGCCGGCGGCAAACGTTACTATTTCGACTTCACGTCGGTATGCCGCAAGGGGAACGTAGCTCCGCTGGAGGTTGTGGCGGACAACATACGCCGCATACTGATCACGCAGCGGCGCAGTGAGATCATCAAGTCGCACGAGGAACAGATCGTATCCGAGGCGATGGCGTCGGGCCATGCCCGCATCTATGCCGACACGGCGGATGGCAAGTCTCCCGTAGCCGGTGCGCCCGCAAGACGCTGACCCGGGGGCCCGTCAAGGGGCCGCGGGGGGGGCGAGAGAGGAGAGAGCGAGAGGAAGAAGAGAGAGAAGAGTCGAGGAGAGGCAAGAAGAGGAGAGAAGAGAGGAGAGACGATGTGAAGAGAGAAGAGAAAAGGAAAGAAGAGGAAGACGTGAGGAGAGGACGAGAGAAAGAGCGAGAGTAAAGGTAGGTGAGAGAGTATAAGATATGGCGTTACGATAGATATAAAAGATAATTCGTAAGCGAAGAAAGCGAAAGGAAAATATATAAGGAACAGTAAGGTAATATGTTTAAGAAGATTGTTTTGACTTTGGCCGTGGCTGTGGTATCGGCATCGGGATTTCTCATGGCACAGAAACGGCAGGTTATGCTCGATAAGGTCGTTGCGGTGGTAGGCGGTTCGGCGATCCTCTATTCGGATGTTGAAACCTATGCCAACCTGCTGGTGGAACAGCGCCGTGCGCAGGGCTACACTTCGGACCGCGACCCCATGAACGAGGCTTTGGAGGCTCTGATGAAGCAGAAGCTCTTATACAGTCAGGCTCTGATCGACTCGATCGAGCTGATGGGTGACGTTCCGTCGTATGTCGAGCAGCAGATCCAGTCGATGATTGCCGAGGAGGGTTCGATAGCGGCGCTGGAGGCTCGGCAGCACATGCCCATATATACGTTCCGCGAGATTCTGACGCAGCGCATCACCGAGCAGGAGTACGCCTCGTCGATGCAGAATACGGTTATCAAGGATGTTACGGTGACGCCGGGCGAGGTGGAGCGGTACTTCAAGTCGTTGAAGGAGGAGGAGCTCCCGCTCATACCCAAACAATACATGTACGCACAGATCGTGCGTTACCCTGCGTCGCAGGATGTGGCCAAGCAGCGAGCGCGAGAGCGCCTGCTGGAGATGCGTGAGCGTATCATCACGGGCAAGTCGTCGCTGCCGGTGCTGGCGCGCCTCTATTCTGCCGACCCGGGGTCGGCGATGCGAGGGGGCGAGCTGGCCTACGGTCCCCTGTCGCAGTGGCAGCCGTCGTTTGCGGAGGCTGCGGGCGAGCTCAAGCCGGGCCAGCTGTCGGAGATCGTCGAGACGGAGTTCGGCTTCCATATCATCGAGTTGATGGAGGAGCCGAAGAACGGCAACTACCGCCTGCGCCACATATTGATCAAACCGACCTATACGTCGGACGAGCTGTTGGAGCCGACGCGTTTTCTGGACAGTATTGCGAATCTGATACGTTGCGACTCGATCACCTTCGAGGATGCGGCGCGCGAGTTCTCGGAGGACCCGCTGACGAAGATGAACGGCGGTCTGGTTTCGAACCACGATATCCTGTCGAGCAACCCCAACTACTCGAACGTTAAATATACAGCCACTAAGTTCCGTGAGGAGGACTTCGGCGAGGGGCGCAGCCTGAAGGACTACGTGGCCATCTCGCACATGAACGTGGGGGATGTGTCGAACGCATATCAGGCGGAGGATCTGAGCGGCAACGAGCTGAGCAAGATCGTCAAGCTGCTGGACGTTATCCCGTCGCACCCGGCCTCGCTGAACGAGGACTACCTTACGATCGAGGAGATGGCGTTGAACGACAAGCAGATGCGAGTATTCAAGGATTGGCTTACGGATAAGATCGACGGCATATATGTCTATATCGATCCGGAGTTCCGCAACGGGGATTTCGAATATAAGAATTGGGTGAAGTAACCCCGGTCGGATGAAGCAGCCTCTGAGCCGGCGCCCGATGCGCGGCCGGGAGGATCATGTGACAGGGATAAAAAGAGTTTTGAGGCGTGCGCCGTATCGTGTCGATCATATCTGTTGTCGGGCTCTTTGCGGGTCTGTTTCTGGCGCAGGCGTCGGCGCATCGCGGTGCCGGAGCCGCGGCGGCGGAGGCTTCGCGTGCGGCGGCGGAGCGGGCGCGGCAGGAGGCTCTGGCGGCATCGCGGCAGGACAGCCTGCGGCGTGACAGCGCGCGGCGTTCGCAGCCCCGCAAGGTCGACTTCATGGCCGACGAGGTGCGCCCCTACAACAACGGCCGTGACAGTGTAATCTGCTTCACGGGCAACTTTGCCGCACATCATAACGGTGCGGTTATCGTCTGCGACAGCGCCGTGCGTTACGGCGATGCGCAGATGCGCTTTTTCGGGCGTGTCATCATAAATCAGGATTCGGTCTATATCTACGGCGACAGTGCCGTCTACGACGGCGTGAACTCCTTGGCGGAGGTCTACGCCCCGATCGTGAAGGTCGTTGACGGCGACGCGCTGCTCTATACCTACAATTTCAGTTTCAACACACGTGACAAGGTCGGCCGTTATACGGGCGGCGGCGTGATGGTTCACGACGACAACATTATCGAGTCGCAGCGCGGGTATTACTATGCCGACACGCACGATGTGGTGTGCGTGGAGGATGTGGAGATGCACGGCGCGGACTACGACATGAAGAGCGATTCGGTCATATACAACATCTCGAGCGAGTCGGCGCGTTTCTTCACGGGCAGCGAGATATGGAACGCCGACGGCGACTACCTCTCGGCCGAGGAGGGTGCCTACGACAAGGCGGAGCAGTGCTATAAGGTTACGCGCGAGGGTTATATCCTGACGGAGGATCAGGAGATGTGGGGCGATACGATCTACTACTACCGCGAGGCGGAGCATGTGATCTCGCGCCGCAACATCCAGATGCACGACTTCGATAACAAGATACTTGCCTTCGGCGACTATGCTGAGTACTGGAAGCATCCGGGCAACGCGTTGCTGACGCTCGATGCGGCGGTTGTGAGCTACGATACGGTACAGAGCGATTCGGTCTTCATGCGTGCTGACTCGATGCTCCTTTTCACAGTTACGCCGGCCGAGGAGCGTGCCGACTCGATTGCTGCGGCCGTTGCGGACTCGATCGCTGCGTCTGAGGGCAATGCGGACAATATAAATGCAGATAATCCGGAGGGTGCTGCACCCGGGAGGGGAGAGAGACTCCAGCGCCCGACGGAGCGCCCGACAGGGGCGTTCGAGAGCCGCCGTATGAGCAAGGCGGATGCCGCGGCCGAACAGAACGCTGTGGACGACGCGGAGGATGCGGCGCTTGCGCCCGAAGCCTATACAGACACTATGTCTGCGGCGGACACTGTGGCGGCAGATACGCTCGACGCGGCGGCGCGCAAGGCTCTGGAGCGTGAGCGTGTGAAGGCCTTGAAGGCGGAGGCGAAGCGGGTTAAGGCTGCGGCGCGCAAGCAGAAGCTCGACTCGATAGCGATGAAGCGTCAGGCGAAGGCTACGGCGCAGCTCGAGAAACTGAAGGCGGTGGAGCTGGAGCGCGCGGCGAAGGCGTCGGCGCGCGACTCGGTGCGGCGTGCGAAGGTCCGCGAGAAGGCGTTGCGTCGCGGGCGCGACGTGTCGCATCTGGACTCTTTGGATGCTGCGGCGCGCGAGCGTGACGCCCGTATCCGCGACAGCATAATGAATCTGGGGTCCAAGCGCGGCGGCGACAGTGTGGCTGGCGATGAGCGCGTCATAGCGGATGCGCCGGCCGTTACGGACAGCACGGGTATGGTGCAGGCCGATACCGTGCACGGCGACAGCCTCTACCGCCTTGTTAAGGCCTATCGTAACGTGCGGGTCTACCGCAGCGATGCGCAGATGGTGTGCGACTCGATGGTGAGCTTCTCGACCGACTCGATCATACATCTCTATATCAACCCGCTGCTGTGGAACAACTCGAACCAGATAGCCTCGGATGTGGTCGATATATATACGGCCAACCGCCAGATCACGCGGGCGGAGTTTCTGGGGCAGCCGATCATGGTTGCCGAGATCGACACCACGTACTACAATCAGGTTGCGGGCAAGCAGATGACGGCCTTCTTCCGCGACAACGAGATCTACCGCAACGACGTGGACGGCAACGTGCAGACGATCTATTTCCAGCGTGAGGATGAGACGTCGCCCGTAGTTACGGAGATGATCTATCTGGAGAGTGCGTCGGCCTCGTTCTATATCGAGGACAAGGAGCTTGTGGGGATGACCTACCGCAACGACGTACCCTTCACGCTCTACCCCATAGCGCAGGTGCCGCCGACGCAGCCCCTGCGGCTCAAGAACTTCAAGTGGGAGCCGTGGCGGCGTCCGACGCGGGCGGCGATCTTCGACGAGACGATACGTCCGTCGCGGCGCGAGGAGGCGCAGTCGCGCGAGCGCCCGCGCTTCAGTATCGTGGAGCGTATGGACCGTTATAAGGAGCGCCTGCTTCGCAGCGGCGAGTGGGTCGACCGCGAGGATGAACTCAAACCCGAGGTTGTGGAGTGGCGCGATACGCGTGAGCGCTGACCGTGAGTGGACGGGGAGATCGTACTTGGAGTCTTGGGCCCCGTGACGGCGTGCGGGCTGATGGTGCGTGTTATGGCGCAGGATGCGGACCGGATATGTGCGGAAAAGAGATCCCGTGATGGGGCCTTTTCCGCACATGTTGTTTCGGGTGCGGCCGCAAAGCGCTTTTTTGATGCGGGCGGGGCCGAAAACATCCCGAAAATGTTGGTCGGAAAGGAGTTTTTTCCTAATTTTACGGTTGACTAAACTGTTAACCTTAAAAATCCCGAATCATGAGTTCGAAATTATCTCGTTTGGATTTCCTGCGCTTTTCGGCGCTGGGAGCCTCTGCGCTCATCCTTCCGCGGTCGGTATCGGCAGCCATGGCGCCGAAGAAGGCCAAGAAGGGCGATGTGAATGATCAGATCAACATCGGCTTCATCGGATTGGGCCAGCAGGCCATATATCTGATGAGCGGATTCATCACCATCCCCAATGTACGCATCGTAGCCGGCTGCGACGTCTACGATATCAAGCGTGACCGTTTCCAGAGCCGCGTGAACAAGTATTATGCGGACAACGGCATTAAGAACAAACTCGACATGTATATCCGCTACGAGGAGGTTCTTGCACGTGAGGATATCGACGCCGTGGTTATCGCCACGCCCGACCACCAGCATGCCATCATCGCCATCGCCGCGTGCCGTGCGGGCAAGGATGTATATCTTGAGAAGCCCCTGACGTTCACCATCTATGAGGGTCAGCAGCTGGTGAAGGCCGTGCGTGAGAACAACCGTATACTTCAGGTGGGCAGCATGCAGCGTTCGATGTCGGAGTTCATCCATGCGGCCAATGTTGTTCGCGAGGGACGACTGGGCAAGGTATCGCTGATGAAGGCCCACGTGGGCGACGGCCCCAAGCCGTACGATCTGCCCGAGCAGGCCGTGCCGGCAGGTCTGGACTGGGATCTGTGGCTGGGCCCGTTGGCCGATACGTGGCACTACAACCATGAGCTCAACCCGCTGATTCTGGAGAACGGCGCGGACGAGTGCTGGGGTGCATGGCGCTGGTACAAGGGCCTTGGCGGCGGTTTCACGACCGACTGGGGCGCACACATGTTCGATATCGGCCAGTGGGCCATCGGCAAGGACGGGTCGGGTCCCGTTGAGATCCTGCCCCCGTCGTGCAGCCCGTACGAGTGCCTTACATACCGCTACGACAACGGCATCGAGATGACGCAGCAGCAGTTCGACGGCGGCAAGCAGGGTATCAAGATCTACGGCGAGAACGGCTGGATTCAGGTATGCCGCGGCGAGTTCCTCGCTTCGTCACCGGAGTTCATGCCCACGGATGTCGACAAGAAGGCCATGTATGAGACCAACGTGCCTCACTACCAGAGCTTCATCGACGGCATCCGCACGCGTCGTGATCCCAACGTGCCGGTAGAGATCGGACACAGCTCTTGCACGGTATGTAATCTGGGTAACATCGCCTACGACTTGGATCGTCCTCTGCACTGGAACCCCATCGTGCAGAAGTTCATGAACGACCCCGAGGCCGAGAAACACATGCACTACGAGTATCGCAAGCCTTATACGCTCGGATAGTCGGCTCGCACGACTGCGCTTTTCACATGCGCCCCGACCCCTTCAAAAGGGTCGGGGCGTATTGTTTTTGTCGGGGCGAATTTTCTCTGCCGTGGCGTTATTATTATCGGCTGTGAGGGTATTGTTATCTGGCTGTATCGTATCGTTCCTGCCGATAGGGGTATTCTCTCTCGTGTATGTTGTTTCCGGCGGGATTTGTGTCGCGGAGATATTATTTAGATCGGGGCGCCATTGCTTTGGCCGTGCGCGGCGAAGGCTGCAAGAGATGGCGGGCGATATATGCATCCCGTATATACGGAACGAAAAAAGGGCCGCCTTTGCAGGCTGGCCCTTTGCTTTTTGGAATATTGGTATATTGCGTGCGAATGGTTACTTTGCCTCGGGGCAGCCCTCGCAGCTCTTGCTCTCGGGGCATGCGGCGCAATCCTCGGTCGAGCAGTCGCCCGAGCAGTTGATATAGTTGTCCTTGAGGTAGTTGATGCTCATGGTTACGCACTCCATGGGGGTCTTGCCCATGCTGGGGTCGTCCTGCTCGACGATAAGCCACTTGCTGCCCGACTCCTCGGCGGCCTTGATGATGGCGGGGATGTCCTGCAGGCCCTCGCCCAGAGGACGGAACTCGAATGTTCCGGCCTTCTTCTGCTCGCCCTCGTTGAGGCCGATCAGAGCGTAGGGGTCACCCTCCTGCTTGCCCTCGGCGTAGAAGTCCTTGATGTGCACCAGAGGCGAGCGGCCGGCATACTTCTTCAGGTATGCGACGGGATCCTCACCGCTGTACTTCACCCAGCACTCGTCGAGCTCGGTCTGGAGCAGGTCGGCGGGGACGTTGGCGTAGAGGTAGTCGAGGCCGTACTGACCATCCTCGAGCTTCGTAAACTCGAAGTCGTGGTTGTGGTAGAGCAGCGTCATGCCTGCATCCTTTACCTTCTGGCCGATGGTGCGGATCTCGTCGACCATCTGCATGAAGAGCTCACCGCCGGGACGGCGCTCCTCGGTAACGTAGGGAACGACGATGTACTGGCAGCCGATAGTCTTGTAGTCGGCGATAACCTTGTCGATGTCGGCGAGCATGTCTGCCAGAGGCACGTGAGCCGATACGGGTACCAGACCGATCTCGTCACACATGGCCTTCACCTGCTCGGGGGTGTTGTCGTAGAGGCCTGCGAACTCGACGCCGTCATAACCCATATCCTTGACCTTCTGGAGCGTACCCTTGAAGTCCTTGGCCATATCGTCACGGATGCTGTAGAGCTGCAATCCGATGGGGAGTTTGTTGTCGGCCGCAGCATCGCCCTCGGCGCTCTTTGCGGCGCCGTTGCCACCGCACGATGCCATCAAGAGACATACGGCGGCAGCCATTACGATCGTGTAGATTTTTTTCATGGTTTTTTATTTAAATGTTTGGCTTTAAAGTATTTCTTATTTTCCGTCGTCGGGTTGTGCAAATATACGTTTTTTTTGACGTTTGTTGTGCCGTAGATATGCTATTTCTATGCTTTTTCTTGAGGCGGGGTTTCTGCTGCGGGGCTTAGTCTCGGTATCGGGGGCGTTGCAGGATTATGGCCAGCACGGCGCAGCAGCCCATGATGAAGGGATAGTAGAGGTATGGTATGATCTGCACGGGGGATACTGAGGCGAGGCCTGCGGCCATGAGCAGCTGTGCGCCGTAGGGGATTATGCCCTGCACGAAACACGAGAATGTATCGAGCAGGCTTGCGGCGCGGCGGGGCGGGATGCCGAAGCGGTGGGCGATGTTACGCGAGATGGTGCCTACGGAGATTATGGCGACGGTGTTGTTTGCGGTGCAGATGTCGGCGAAGACGGCGAGGGAGGCGATGGCGGCCTCGGCGCCGCGGCGGGAGCGTATGCGGGCGGTGAGGCGCGAGATGATGTAGTCGATTCCGCCGCCGAGGCGTATCATCTCGAGCATGCCGCCGGCCATCATGGTTATGATTATGAGTTCGCCCATCGAGGCCATTCCCGAGCCCATGGCGACGCTCCAGTCGACGGGGCTCATGGTTCCGGCGGCGATGCCTATGATGCCTGCCGAGACTATGCCGAGTGTGAGTACGACCAGCACGTTGACGCCCATGACGGCGGTGACTATCACCAGAAGATATGGTATGACGGTGACGAACGAGACCTCCGTGGCGCCGTCATATACGAATCGGTGGCTCTGCGAGAAGATATATATGGCGAGCGTTATCAGGGCGGCTGGGGCTACGATCCGGATATTCGTACGGAACTTGTCCCGCATGGAGCATCCTTGCGTGCGTGTAGCGGCTATGGTGGTGTCGGAGATGAACGATAGGTTGTCGCCGAAGAATGCCCCGCCGACGACTATGGCTACGATCCACTCGGTGTCGCACCCGGTCTGGGTGGCTATTGCGGAGGCTATGGGTACGAGGGCAACGATGGTGCCGACGGATGTGCCGACGGATATGGATGTGAAGCAGGCGGCGATGAAGAGGCCTGCCGGAAGGAACTTTGCGGGTACGACCTTGAGCGTGAGGGCCACGGTTGCGTCCACGGCGCCCATCTGCTTGGTGGATGCGGCGAAAGCGCCCGCGAGTACGAAGATCCATATCATGAGCATGATATTGGGTTCGGTGGCGCCGCGCGAGTAGTCGTCGAGGCGTTCGACGAGGGGTTTGCGGGACATTGCCACGGCGCATATCGAGGCGGCGAGGGCGGCCACGGTGATTGGTATCTTGTAGAAGTCGCCCACGATGACCGACCCGATGAAATATATGCCGAGAAAGAGGGCGAGGGGCGTGAGGGCGAGAATGTTACCTCTGGAATTCATCTGAAGCGGGTTTTGCGGGGTAAAAATAGTTTTTTTTGCTATATTTACCTGCAAAAACCTGTACTAAATGAAGATAAATCGACTTTTTTCGCTTGCAGCTGCCGCGGCGGCGACTCTTTTTGGGGTCTCGTGCGCGGAGCATCTGATTACGGATCCGGCCGTCCGCGGCGAGGTCCACGACAAGTTCGAGGCGCGGCGTGCGCTGTTCACCGAGGGGGATCTCTTCGCGGTCTTCGATACCGGGATGAGCGCGGCCGAACGTGAGGCCATGGAGTTCCTCTACGCCTCGATGAGCACGGCCGACATGGGCGACTACGACGGGGAGTTCTTCCTCGACAATGTGCGCTATGCGTTGCGTGCGCGCGAGGAGATGGCGTGGGGGCGCGATGTTCCGGAGGATCTGTTCCGCCACTTCGTGCTGCCCGTGCGCGTGAACAACGAGCGTCTGGACGAGTTCCGCATGATATATTATGACACGCTGCGTCGCCGTGTGGAGGGTCTGTCGCTTCACGATGCGGCTCTGGAGATCAACCACTGGTGCCACGAGAAGGCTACCTATACGCCGTCGGATGCGCGTACTTCGTCACCGCTGGCGATGATCCGCACGGCGGAGGGACGCTGCGGCGAGGAGTCAACCTTCACGGTTGCGGCGATGCGTGCCGTGGGCATACCGGCGCGTCAGGTCTATACGCCGCGCTGGGCCCATACCGACGACAACCACGCATGGGTTGAGGTGTGGGTCGACGGACGGTGGTCGTTTCTGGGTGCGTGCGAGCCGGAGCCCGAACTCAACGTCGCATGGTTCAATGAGCCTGCGGCGCGTGCCATGCTGATGCATACGCGCGTCTATGGCGACTATCACGGGCCGGAGGATGTGATCCAGCGCACGGAGTGCTATACGGAGATCAACGTCGTCAGTAACTATGCTCCCGTGCGGCAGTCGGTGGTGACGGTCGTCGATACGGATGGCAAGCCTGTTGCGGGCGCGACGGTCGAGTTCAAGATATTCAACTACGGGGAGTATTGCACCGTTGTGACGCTCACGAGCGACGAGCGGGGCGAGGTATCGCTGCACACGGGTCTGGGCGATATGGTCGTGTGGGCCTCGCACGATGGTCGCTTCGGTGTTGCGGAGCTTGGGGGCGAGACTCTGACCGTAACACTCGACCACAAGGCGGGCGACATGTTCGCCGTGGAGTTCGACCTGACTCCCCCGCCGACGGGACGTATTCCGGCCGACGTTACGGAGGAGGCCGTTGCGGCGAACAAGGTGCGCCTTGCACATGAGGATTCGATACGTATGGCCTACACGGCGACCTTCATGACCGGGGAGCGGTGCGGGGATTGCGACGCCGCCACACGCGACCTGTTGATTGCCGCGCGCGGCAACTGGCAGGAGGTGAAGGCCTTCATTGATGGTGCGGGTGATGACCGCGCCCGTGCGGTGGCGATGTTGTCGGCAGTCTCGCGCAAGGACCTGCGCGATACGCCCGCGTCGGTTCTGCGCGATGCTCTGGAGTCGACGCCTGCGGCCGAACTGACGGATGAATATGTACGTTACATCCTCTCGCCGCGCATCGCGGACGAGTTCCTGCAGCCATACCGCCGCGAGATACGCGCTGTGTTGGAACCCGCGCTTGGGACGGCGCCGACGGCCGCTCAGATCATCGCATGGACGCGTGAGAATATCGTGCCGGCCGATGTCTATAACCCGCTCCACCTGCAGGCTACGCCCGCGGGAACGCTGCGCACGCGGCGTGCCGACGCACTTTCGCGTGACATATTCTTCGTGGCGGCGTGCCGTTCGTTCGGCATAGCCGCACGCCGTGACGTGCTGACGGGCAAGGCCCAGTATATGGGGACGGACGGTTGGGTGGATGTGCTTCTGGAGGGCCCCGTCGCCGAGCGCGAGAGCCGCACGGGATTCCTCCGCATGACGTACGATGCGACGAATGCGCACCTTGCCAACCCCGACTACTACCGCCACTTCACGCTGGCGAAGATCGATGGCGGGCGCTGCCACCTGCTGGAGTTTTCGGGCGGTGACGCCACGGAACTCGGGGCCGACGCCTCGGCCTCGCACTTCAGCCGCTCGTTCGAGCTGGAGGAGGGATACTATATGCTGACTTCGGGTAACCGCATGGCCAGCGGCAAGGTTCTGTCGCGTGCCGTGACCTTCCGTATCGAGGAGGGACGGACGACCGACGTGGAGCTGGTTATACGTGCGGCGAATGACGATATAGGTGTTGTGGGCTTTATCGACGCCGAGCGCCGCTACCTTCCCGAGGGGGCGGATGAGGAGACCTCGCTGCTCTCGACGACGGGCCGCGGCTACTTCCTTCTGGCCGTTGTGGGCGCGGGCGACGAGCCTACGAACCACGCCTTGCGGGATCTGGCCTCGCTCTCGGAGGAGCTGGAGAAGTGGGGCCGCCCCGTGGTTATACTCATGCGCAGCGCGGAGGATGCGGCCAAGTTCGACCGCAAGCTTCTGGGCGGAGTAAAGGCGTCGCTGGGTGTGGATACCGGCGGCAAGGTGGCGTCGATGTTGTGCGAGGGATGCAAGTCCTCGTCGCGGACGATGCCCGTGGTGGCCGTGTGCGACAGCTTCGGCCGCGTGGTCTACTTCACGCAGGGATATAACACCTCGCTTGCGGACCAGCTACGCAACGTCATTCACAAGCTGTGACACGACACGTCGGTCGGTGCGCCTTACGAGGTGCTCCTCCGACGGATCGGGGGCGAATGTGACGCGTGAATTGCGATATATCATACCGTCTTCGGTGACGGGGCCGCGTGCCGTCGAGTGGAACTCGGCGGCACGTGTCGTCTTCTCTATGGCGGCTATGTTGTCGGGGCGTATGCCCGCGCCGGGCATGATTATGATGCGCGCTGCGGCCTGCTCTACGAGTTTGGCTATGAGTGGTGCCCCCTCTGCGGCCGAGGGCTGCTGGCCCGAGGTGAGCAGACGGTCGCATCCGAGCCCTATGATCTGTTCGAGGGCGCGGTGCGGGTCGCGGCATACGTCGAAGGCGCGGTGGAAGGTGACGGAGAGTCCTTGGGCGGCCGCCACCATGCGGCGGCACGCCTCGATGTCGATGTCGCCCTCGGCCGTAAGGGCCCCTATAACCACGCCGTGTACGCCCTCGCTGCGGCAAAGCTCGATGTCTCGCACCATGATATCTACCTCCTCGTCGGTGTAGAGGAACGAACCCTCGCGCGCACGTATCAATACGTTCACATCTATCGCGAGGCTCTTGTCGCGGGCTACGGCGGCTATCGTTCCCGCCGAGGGTGTTATGCCTCCTGCGGCGAGTGCCGAGCAGAGCTCTATTCGCACGGCGCCTCCGGCCTGCGCCTCGTGCGCCTCGGCAAGGGAGGTGCAGCATACTTCAATCTTTCTCATCTTCCGTGTTGTGGGTTTTATGACAAAGGTAGAAAATTTTTTATGATGCGGCCACACTGCATTGCCCTTGCCGCTGCGGAGGAGTGTGCGTTGTCGCCATTTCATTTCAAATGATCCCGAAAAGTGGTTAATCCGCGCGGCAGCATACCACGGAATGGGGATTGTACGTTTTTGTATTTAGAACGAAATTTGCATACAGTAGATAAGGACTAACGGAGGGCGTGCCCCGTGCCGCCCGCATAAAATATTGACGGATATGAAAATTGAGAAGATTACGGCCCGCGAGATACTCGACTCGCGCGGCAACCCCACGGTAGAGGTAGATGTAGAACTCGAATCGGGCGCATGCGGCCGAGCGTCGGTGCCCTCGGGCGCCTCGACGGGCGAGCATGAGGCTCTTGAACTGCGTGACGGCGACTCTTCGCGCTACGGCGGCAAGGGTACGCTGAAGGCCGTGGCCAACGTGAATGAAGTTATTGCGCCCGCACTGTTGGGTGTCTCGGCGCTGGAGCAGCGCCGCATCGACCGCATGATGATCGATCTGGACGGTACGCCGACCAAGTCGCGCCTCGGCGCCAATGCCATACTGGGTGTGTCACTCGCCGTTGCGAAGGCTGCGGCCAACTACCTCGGACTGCCCCTCTATCGTTATCTGGGCGGTACGAACACCTATGTGATGCCTGTGCCGATGATGAACATCATCAACGGCGGCTCGCACAGCGATGCCCCCATAGCCTTTCAGGAGTTCATGATACGTCCCGTCGGTGCTCCGTCGTTTCGTGAGGGGCTGCGTATGGGCGCCGAGGTGTTCCATGCGCTGAAGAAGGTACTCCACAGCCGCGGCCTGAGTACCGCCGTCGGTGACGAGGGCGGCTTCGCACCCGCACTTGCAGGCACGGAGGATGCGCTCGACTCGATCATGGCGGCCATTGCGGCGGCAGGATACAAGGCGGGCAGGGACGTGACGATAGGCATGGACTGCGCCTCGTCGGAGTTCTACCGCGACGGGGTATATGACTATACGGTCTTCGAGGGCGAGAAGGGGTGCCGCCGCACCGCCGACGAGCAGATCGACTACCTTGAGCAGCTCATCACCAAATACCCGATCGACTCGATCGAGGACGGCATGAGCGAGAACGACTGGGAGGGGTGGCGACGCCTTACGGAGCGTATCGGCGGCCGCTGCCAGCTTGTGGGCGACGACCTGTTCGTCACCAACGTCGAGTTCCTCTCGCGCGGAATAGCGGAGCATTGCGCCAATGCCATACTTATCAAGGTCAACCAGATAGGCTCTCTGAGCGAGACTATGGACGCCATCGAGATGGCGCACCGCCACGGTTACGCTACGGTTACGTCGCACCGCTCGGGCGAGACCGAGGACGCCACGATCGCCGACATCGCCGTTGCGACGAACAGCGGCCAGATCAAGACGGGCTCTCTGAGCAGGTCGGACCGTATGGCCAAGTATAACCAGCTGCTGCGCATCGAGGAGGAGCTGGGCGACCTTGCGGTCTACGGATACAAACGCATACGATAACCTATTTACGGTCACTAAATGTAATTTCAGGTTATTTGGCGGCGTCCCCACCTCGGCGGGGACGCCTTTTTTCGCGCCTTTTCATACTGTTCGCCGCCATGCCTCTTTCGTCGGTTGCAGTCCCTCTCGGCGTATGGAATATGTGCCTCTCCATATACCGCCTGTTGTTATATCTCTTTCCCGACGTGGCTGCTGTGATACTTCCCCGATGTGGCGGCTCGACTATGATACTTTCCCGGCAGGGTGCATTATTTGCGAATGGTAAAAGCATCTTGAATATGTCTGTCGTGGCCGTTATCGGTCTTAAAATCACCCCGTCGGGAGAAAAAAATGCACTGCGGGAACAAAAAAACGTTCATTTATTTTGCCGATTCATTTTTGTTTCCTACTTTTGCGCTGCCCTATCGGGGAAATATGCTGTTGTAGCTCAGTGGTAGAGCACTTCCTTGGTAAGGAAGAGGTCACGAGTTCAAGCCTCGTCAACAGCTCTCGAGAGGAAGAGGTCGCAATGTGTTGCGACCTCTTTTTTGTTGTTATCGTGCGGAGAGGTGCGAACGTATGGGTTTTGTCTTTACCACACTCTCTGTGGAGTCATTCCCAGACGCATGGGCGGGGAATATGTATATGTCCCGCGTGTATGTATTCCGGTTCCGCCGTGTGGACAGCAATGAGTTGCGTAGTGACGGTATATGTATGGCTATAATAATAAAAGGCCATTCGGGACTGTTGCCGAATATCCCCCTGTCGGAATATCCTGCGGCAGCCCCGAATGGGCAATTTATCAGGTCTGTTGTCGGGTTGTCGCCTTGTCACGGCGCTCATTTGACCCGTAATCCGATTAGAATTTAGGCAGTTTCCACGGCTTGCGGTACTCCTTGCAGAGCAGGGCGTTTGCCGCGGCGTCGTCGAAGCGGCGGCCGTCCCATGTGAGCTTCTTTCCCGTGCGGTAGGCAATATTGCCCAGCTGCGAGAACTTGGCTATGTGGGCGCCGATCTCGATGCTGGCATTGCAGTCACGGTTGCGGCTTTTGATGCACTCGAGGTGGTTCTTCACGTGGAGGTTGAGTCCGCCCTCGCCGTAGGCGCGTTGCAGGGGCACGGCCTCCATACGCGGCGAGCCGTTCACCCTCTCGGGTATGACCTCCCAGCCGTTGCGGTCGACAACGAGCGTGCCGTTCTCGCCGACGAAGCCGAGACCGTGGTTGCGACCGTAGGCGCCGTCATCGATGCCGATGGCGTGGTCCCACAGTACGGTGAAGTCGTCGAACGTATATATTGTCTGGAGCGAGTCGGGCGTCTCGCACGCGTCGTCGGGGTATCCGAACTTGCCGCCTGCGGCCATGATGCTGTTGGGGGTGGTTACATTCATGCCGTAGAGGGCGTAGTCGAGCAGGTGTACGCCCCAGTCGGTCATCAGGCCGCCCGCATAGTCCCAGAACCAGCGCCATGTGAAGTGGAATCGGTTGGGGTTGAACTTGCGTTCGGGGGCGGGGCCCAGCCACATCTCGTAGTCGACACCTGCGGGGGGATCCTGATCGGGCTGTACGGGGATCGAGGGGCACCAGCCCTGATACGAAAATACGCGTACGGTGCGTATCTTTCCCAGCTTGCCGCTGTGCACGAACTCCATGGCATCCTGCCAGTGGGGGTCGCTGCGCTGCCACTGGCCGACCTGTACGACGCGACTGTATTTCTGTGCCGCGCGCACCATGATGTTGCACTCCTCGATGCTGTTTCCGAGGGGTTTCTCGCAATAGACATCCTTTCCGGCTTGGCATGCGTAGACGGCCTGCAAGCAGTGCCAGTGGTCGGGCGTGCCGATTATCACCACGTCTACGTCCTTGTTGTCGATTAGGTCGCGCCAATCCTTGTAGAGGTGTTTGACCTTCTTGCCGGTCATCTTCTCTGTTTCGGCGGCCCGGCGGTTGAGGACATTCTCGTCGACGTCGCACAGGGCGATGCACTCCACCTCGGGGTTGCGTACGAAGGCTTGCAGGTCGCTAAATCCCATGCCGTTGCAACCTATGAGGCCGACCCTTATCTTGTCGTTGGGGCCCACCTTCTCGGCCGCCTGCACTATGAACGGGCTCATGACCAGTCCGGCTCCCATCATCGAGAGCTGTCGGAGGAATTCTTTGCGTGTTACCATTTGTTGTTCGGTTTTTGGGTTATTTTGTTTGTGGTTGGATCCGAATGGTGATATCTACAAATATACGAAAAGTCGGGTGCAGAGGCAAATCGGAGAAGGCTCTTTTTGACATTCGGCCCTGCTCTGACGCACCCCGTATCACACGAATATACTGTAAGTCGGTGCCGTGAGACATCCCCGTGAAGCCGTTTTCCGATTCGACCTGTCCCCGTATGTTGCCTGTATGTGTGTTGATGTGCCCGTGCGGCCGCATCCCGGAGGATGATTCTGCCGACTGCCGTGATGCCTCCGCGAGCGAAAAAATACGCTTTCTGTTTATTTGCGCACGGGGCGTGCAGACTGCTGTGACGACGGCTTATGCGGGTCGGGGATATGAGAAGCGGCGGCCGCCCCGTATGGGGCAGCCGCCGATGGTTGTCGTATTGCGACGTTACGGCCTCTTGTGCCGGTGCTTTACTATGGATCTATATGGTGAGGCGTAGCTGCGGCGGCTGTGGTCGCAACCTGTGCGGATCAGATGCCCTCTGCGGCGACAGTCTCTTCGGCCGGCTCTTCGGTGGGAGGTATGCCGTAGGTGCGTTTGTATAGTTTCGAGAAGTGCGACAGGTTCTTGAACCCTACCTCGAAGCATACATCCGTGACCTTGTGCTTGCTGTCGCGGCGCAGCATCTCGCGCGCAGCCTCCAGACGGCGGCGCATGAGCCACCGTTGCGGCGTCAGGTCGCTCAGGGCGCGGAAATCGCGCTTGAATGTCGAGAGGCTCCGACCCGTGAAACGGGCGATGTCACGCAGCGTGAGGTCATTCATGTAGTTCTTCTCAAGGAAGGCCATGATGTCGATCTTCCAGCGGTCGACGAAGTCAAACAGCGATGCGTAGAGGTTCTCGTCGGTCTTGAGTATGGCATACAGCCCCTCGACCATCTTCAGCCTCAGGATCTCGTCCGAAGGCTTGGTTCCGGCGTCGAAATATTGTATCAGCGACTCGAAGAGTATGCGTATGTCGTCGCGGTTCGAGGGCAGCAGGTAGAGGCTGCCTCTGCTGCGCACGGCATTCTTCGGGATCTCGCGCTGCTTGAGGTGCTGGTAGAACTCTCGCAGAAAGTCTCGTGTGAATTTGAGCGCTATCGAGTGGTACTGGAGTCCGTCCTCCGGAATCTTGCGCAGAAGCAGATGGTTGTCACGCCGCATGAAGGCACACTCCCCCGCACGCAGTGTCGTGGTGCGGGTGTGCTCCGTGATGTCGAGACGGCCCGTATGTACGTATACGAGCGTATGCTCGCGGTTGCAGTGCGTACACTCCTGCTCGTCGGTATGGTAGCTTGTAATGGATATGTTCGAAGGGTCAAATACGTCAAGTCGCTCCATGAGGGTCGGAATTTTCTATCGGCACGAATATATGGAGATTTTATCTCTGTCCTTTTGCTGAAAGGCTCAAAATGAGTTCGTTGCCTCATTTTCATGCCTAATAGCCACATCCGCCGCACCTTTTATTTGTACCTTTTCGGCTGATCTATTCGTCCCCCGGTCTCCTTACATGCGTATGCATTTTTTAGCCATATTCCACACCCTCTGCCCTTTCTCTGCAACCACTCTGTAATCAGTTTGGTCTTTTTCGGACAGCCATTTTTTGATTCTTATTTTATTTTTTTGTGGTTCTTCCGTGCCCTCCGATCCACATTCCGGAGCATTCTTGCAATGCCTTCCCCTCCCTTTCAATTAACCTGCTTCTCCATCTTCCTACTTTGGTTTTTTTGCCCTCGGCTCCTCAGTTCCGCAGCCTCAGATCTCTCCGTCCTCTCCGTCCTCTCCGTCCTCTCCGTCCTCTCTGTCCTCTCTGTCCTCTCTGTCCTCTCTGTTCTCTCTGTCCTCTCTGTCCTCTCTGTCATCTCTGTCATCTCTGTCATCTCTGTCATCTCTGTCATCTCTGTCCTCTCTGTCCTCTCAGGTCCCTCAGGTCCCTCAGGTCCCTCAGGCCCCTCAGGCCCCTCAGGCCCCTCAGGCCCCTCAGGCCCCTCAGGCCTGCTTTGTCGGCACTGTTGCCCTTATTCCCGTGCGGCTGTCTCCGCCACTGTCTTTGCCTTCATTGCTGCTGCCATTGTCTTTTTATTGCCCGCATTTCCGGTCAGACTCAGGATTTTCGGTCGGCACCTACACTGCACGTACTGTCGTCATCTCCACTACACGTACGGGCATAAAAAAAGGTGTCTCCCCGAGTGGGGAAACACCTCTTTTTGATAGAGTCGAGACTATTCGTATCCCAAAGACTTCGATGCGGCGTACGAGATCTTGAGGGCGTTGGCACGACGCAGCTCCTGCTTGACGTCGGTGACGATACCCATCTTGGTCTTCTCGTCGATCTTGAGGCAGACGGTCATCTGGGCACGCTCGGCCTCGCTCAACTGGTCACGCTCTGCGGCGATGAAATCCAGAATATCCTTGGTAGTCTTGTACGAATCGTTCAGCTGAATCTGGGTAGCCGTACCGTACTTGGCCTGCATGGCGGGGGTAGGCTGGCCGATGTTGATATAGCTGACGAGCGACTTCTTCTCGAGTTTCTGCACCTCCGAGGCATCGGGAAGCTTGAATCTTACGAGCAACTCCTGATCACGCATCGAGGTCGACACCATAAAGAAGAAGAGGATCATGAAGATGACGTCAGGGAGTGACGCCGTCGAAATAGGGGGCAAGCTCTTGTTGCCCTTCTTTTTCATTACTGCCATACTTACTTCTTTATTGCTTTACGCGGCTCCGCCTCCGAAATGGCCAACGGAACTGCCTTGGTTATGATGTTGCGCTGATCCTCGGTGAGGTCCACCAGTTTGGCGCCGAACTTCTCCATTGCCACCTCGTCACGAATCTCGTTGAAGGCGCGTGTAAGCTCGTTCTGCACCATAAGGTAGATATTGTAGTCGGTATCGCGCGCTGTCTGCAGAGAGACTACGCCCTTGCTGACGGGATATACCCACTTGCTGCCATCCGGAAGGTCGAACTCCTGATCCTCCTTTTCGGGGAGGTTCTCATCATCGTAGACGTTGAGGATGAACTCCTTGGCCTTATCCTTTATGCCGTGGATGTCCATATTCTCGTCGCCGGCCATGATGTTACCGCTCGCACTTACAAAGACAAGCAACAAGTTGCGCTCCTTGACCTTCTGGTCCTCCACCTTCTGATCCTCGGGGGGCATAGGTGGGAGGACTCGCATAAGACCCGTGTCGACATTCATCGTCGTAGCGACGAGGAAGAATATCAACAGCAGGAATGCGATGTCGGCCATAGATCCCGCATTGATTTCTTGTACTTTTCTTTTATCGCTTGGCATTGTAGGTTTATTTTAATGAATCCGAAATGGCAGAGTATATAGCCGTTATGATAGCGACGCCGAGGGCCACATAAGTAATGAGGATGCTGGCATCGGTAATAACGGTCTCACCGCGGTCGAAGAATGCATTGTTCTGCACGTCGGGGATCTGGATGTCGTGGCCCGACGCAACGACTGCCGCGATGATGATGACTGCTGCTATGGCGACAACCGAGATGATTGCGCTCTTGATGCCTTTGGGGCTTGTGATGAGGCCCACAACGGCGCTGGCTACAGCCGCAACGATTGCAACCGCGAGGAGGAAGTATCCCCAGTAGAGGTTGTAGCCGATGACGGGCGCCTCGGCCGGAATTTTGGTATCCGGCGTAGCCGCGATGGCCCAGACGACCAGCACGGCCGAGATGGCCAGCAAGGCGATTGATATTGTTCTGAATATTTTCTCCATTGTGATAAGTCTTATAAGATCAAATTATTTCTTGCTGTAAACGGTGAGGATATCCATCAGGGTGATAGACGAATCCTCCATCTCGTTAACGAGCGAGTCGATCTTAGATACGATGTAGTTGTAGAACAACTGCAGAATCACGGCAGCGATAAGACCCATAAGGGTAGTAAGCAGGGCGACCTTGATACCACCGGCAACCAGCGTCGGAGAGATATCGCCTGCGGCCTGAATCTGGTCGAATGCGTCGACCATACCGACTACGGTACCCATGAATCCCAACATAGGCGAGAGGGCGATGAAGAGGCCGATCCACGAGAGGCCCGACTCCATCTGGCCGGTCTGAACCGAGCCGTATGAAACGACAGCCTTTTCAACTGCATCCAGACCCTGATCGTAGCGGTCCAGACCCTGATAGTAGATCGAAGCGATGGGGCCCTTGGTGTTGCGGCAAACCTCCTTGGCAGCCTCTATGCCGTTCTTGTTGAGAGCCTCCTCAACCTTGGCGATGAATTTCTTCGAGTTGATGTTCGAGAACGAGAGGTAGAGCATACGCTCGATGGCGATAGCCAAACCGATAACCAAGCAGACGAGGATCGGGAGCATCCAGCCCCAACCACCCTCGAGGAACTTCTGCATCAGAACCTGGTGCATGGTCTCGCCGGCGAGATCAGTCTCCGCATTTACGGCAGCCTCCTGTGCGAACGCGCTGACAGTGCCGAGTGAAGCTACGGCAACTGACAAAATCATAAAGAATTTTTTCATAGTTGTGTTTGAATAAAATTTAGTGTTCTGTTACTTGTTTGTTAGTTTTATGTTGTTAAAAATTCATTATGTCCGCATTTGGTCGCTGCCCGAGGCATTTGGCCGGGGTTCGGGCTTGTGTCCGTATTGTCAACGCCCTTCCGGAGCCTTTTTCGCCACCTCCCCTTAACTCTCTGTCTCTCACTCACTTGCGCTTCCAGCGACGGCTTCTGCGCCGAAAGCGTGCATTTTTTGCACACTTTACGAGCCGAAATATACGAATTATTTTTTATCCGCGCAACCCTGTTATAAAGTAAATTCACCCTTGACGGGGCGTGCCATGAGTTCGTGGCGGTAGTTGGGCGTAAGATTTTTGCCCATGACGTACATGAGTTTTGTTATGGCAGCCTCTGTCGTGATGTCGTATCCCGATATGACGCCTGCGGCGCGGAGTTGCTGCCCTGTCTCGTATAGCTGCATCTCGACCGAGCCGCTGTCGCACTGGGTGACGTTGAGTACGGTGACTCCTCGTTCGACAGTCTGTCGCATGAGCTGCAGGAACCAGTCGTTCGTGGGGGCGTTTCCGGCGCCGTATGTTTCGAGGACGACGCCCTGCAGGCCCTCGGCCGAGAGCATCGCGCGCAGCATCTGTTCGCTTATTCCGGGGAATAGTTTGACTATTGCGACGCCGTCGGCGGCCATGCGGGCCACGCGCAGGGGCTCCACGACGGGGGGTGCGGGGGCTATGGCGCCGAAGTTGTAGGCTATCTTGACGCCGACCTCGGCCAGCAGCGGGTAGTTGTACGAACGGAAGGCGTCGAGCTCGCCGGCGCTGCACTTGTGAGTACGGTTTCCGCGGTAGAGGCGGTTCTGGAAGAGCAGCGACACCTCGGGCACGACGGGGCGTCCGTCGATGCGGGCTCCGGCGATCTCGATGGCGGTGATGAGGTTCTCGCGGCCGTCGGTGCGCAGTACGCCTATGGGTATCTGGCTGCCGGTGAAGACCACGGGCTTGGCCAGATTCTCGAGCATGAAGCTCAGGGCCGAAGCGCTGTATGACATGGTGTCGGTGCCGTGCAGGATGACGAAGCCGTCGTAACGGTCGTAGTTGTCGCGTATGACGTCGGCCATGTCGCTCCAGTCCTCGGGGCGCACGTTCGACGAATCGATCAGTTTGGGCATCGTGTGCACCTCGATGTCGACATTGAGGCGGCGCAGCGAGGGGAACTCGTCGTATATTCCGCCGAAGTCGAAGGGCACGAGCGCACCCGTGGCGGCGTCGGTCTGCATGCCGATTGTGCCGCCAGTGTAGATTATCAGAATCGAAGATCTCATGGTATTGTCTGTATGCCGTTTTTTGGGATTGTCCTTGTCTGTTTTCCAATATTTTATCTATCTCCCCTCTCGTGCCGTATGGCGCTGGAGGCTATCCATTTGTGGGGCTGCCTCCGTCTTCGTCGAGCGCCTCGATAAGGAAACTCACGGGGCGGAAGCCGTCGTTGCACGATATCATGGCCGATGCGGGGTTCTTCATCCAGCCGTCGTAGATGTCCCGTCCGCCGTGCGCGAGGGTCATGACGAATGGCGAGAGGGTCTGCCATGCACTCTCGCAGAGCCCTTCGGGCTTCTGCCACCCCTCGCATACGAACACCTGCCCCTGCTGCATGTCGCATGGGTGTTCTATGGGGTTCTCGTAACGCTCCATAAGGTCGTTGTGGGAGACCTTGCGCATGACGGTTATGCGTACACGTTTCATATTGTCGGACGGTATATGTTGTTGCAAATGTATTCGTTGGGCGGCTATTGCAGGACGCCTGTCCGTGCTTGGCCCTGCGGCAGGAACATGCGGCGGGCATTCTCTGTTGTGACGGCGGCGACATGCTCTGGGTCGAGGCCCTTTATGCGGGCGACGGCCTCGCATACGTAGCGTACGTACGCCGATTCGTTTCGCTTGCCGCGATGGGGCACGGGTGTGAGGTAGGGGCAGTCGGTCTCCAGAACGATCTGTTCGAGAGGTATCTCGGCCACGGATGTGGAGATGACGCTCTTGCGGAAGGTGACGACGCCGCCTATGCCGAAGAGCCAGTCGCCGCAGTCGCGCAGACGGCGGAAGGTGTCGGCATCCTCCGAGAAGGCGTGCAGCACGCCTCGCAGACGCTCGCCGCGCTGCCGTGCGCGGTCGCACTCTTCGCGCAGTATGTCATGCATGTCGTCCCATGCGGCGCGCGTATGTATGGCTACGGGGAGATCAAGACTTGCGGCCATGCGGCATTGTTCGATGAATGCCTCGCGCTGCTCGGCGACGAAGTTGCGGCTCCAGTAGTAGTCGAGCCCGATCTCGCCCACGGCGCAGAATGTCAGCCCGCGGGGCGGCTCGGCGAGATACCGCTCCACCGTGCGCAGCTCCTCGCGCCAGCGGGGGTTGTCGTTTACGGATGTGGGGTGCAGCCCCATCATGGGGTGGCACATCTCGGGCTCGGCTGCGGCCATCGTGAAGAGCCTCTCATGCGTGATGGAGTCGATGGCGGGCAGCAGAAGGGTCCCGACGCCGGCGTCGCGGGCGCGTTGCAACGCCTCGGCGCGGTCGGCGTCGAACTCCTCGGCATAGAGGTGTGAATGTGTGTCTGTCAGTTGCATAGGTAGTTGTCGGGTAATGTCTCCATCCACGCCAGCAGCTCGGCGCAGTCGGCCGCCTCGCCGCCGGCATGGTGGTGCGGCAGGGCGCGGCGTATGGTCTCGGCGCGGTCGGCGGCTCGCTCGGCGTCGCCCTCGACGAAACGTTCCCACGCATATAGCTCCAGCGCATGGCTTATGTTGTATCGGGCGTCGGCTGCGACGTATGCCCTTACGCGGTCGGTGAATATGTTGCGTATGGATTGCAGGGGCCGTTGCAGCATCACCGCGACGAACATCCTGTCGACGGCGGTCTCGAGACGGTACAGCTCGATCATGCGCCCCTCGCGTAGGCGGAGCCTCAGCAGCAGGTCGTCAGCGGCGGCGAAGTCGCGGCGCTCGATTTGTCTCCAGACGTCGAACAAGGCAACCGAGGTGTACATGTGGTTTGCGAGGTCGGCCCCTTGCGGTATGGCGAACCACTCGTCGGGCATGTCGCGCAGCAGCCGCCCGCGCGAATATTGCGCATTTACGGTGAGCTGTACCCACAGCATGCGCCTTATTTCGGTGTCGCGGCGCGTCATGCGGGCATTGAGACCGTCGTTGGGCATACCTCCCACACGTATCGGCAGACCGTTCATGGCGGCCGTGACGATACCCGTGAACAGGAACATCGATGCCGTGAATGCCGCCGCCGTATTCTGGATGCCGATCGCGAGCAGCGCTGCGGCCGCCGCAGCGACAGTGAGGTTTGCCGCCGCGCCTCCCATGAAGTAGGCGCCGAGGGGCATGCGGTCGGCATCTTCTATGCGTCCGGTCGGGGGCTCGAGAAGACATTGCCCCGCCGTGCCGACTATCGAGAAGCGTCCGAAACGCAGACGGCTGCCGTCGCGGTAGAGGATAAGGCTCGCCACGCGGAATGATACGAACCGGTATCCCGATGCCAGCCCGCAGACGAGATGCCCGCCCTCGTGGATTATGATCTGTACATACATTACGGCTACGAGGATCACCATACCCGCAATCCAGTATACCATGAACATCCCGAGCCCGTTAGCCGTCATCCGTTCCGAGAAGAATACCCTGAGCGAGGGTACGATGACGATGCTCGCTATCATCATCGCGGCTATTATGATCCCGAATCCGATGCCGATGGCATAACCCTTGAACCTTCGCACGACGCTGCGCAGCGTGCGGCGCGGTGCAGCCTTGGCCGAGGGGCTTTTGAATGCGACCTGTGGTTGGGGAATACTCTGCTCCGATATCTTGACGGGTTGCGGCTCCGCCGAACATATATCCCGTCCGGTTTGTTCCTCCGCGGGAGGGGTAATAGTGGCGTCGCTTTCGCTGCCGCGGGGCGTATCTGTCAGTTCTTCATTCATAATGTCAAATTTTTACGTAGCGTTTGCCGGGCAGGCGGCGCACGGCTCCCGACAACTCGAGGTTCATGAGCAGCAGCGACAGCTCGCCGGCCTCAAGGCCGCTCGCCGCGAGCAGCGCCTCGGTCGGAAGGGGTTCGTCTCCGAAGAGAGCGAGCAGCCGCTGTTCCTCATCGGTCAGCGGGAGCGCCTCGAGCTGCGGCTCGGCGGGCGGCGTGCCCAGATCCCACATAAGTTCCGCCGCCATATCTTCGGCCGAGGTTATGAGCGCGGCCTTGCGGTTGCGTATCAGGGCGTTGGTGCCGCGCGAACGCATGTCCGTAGCGCGCCCGGGCACCGCCATCACCGTGCGTGAATAGCCGTCGGCGAAGGCGGCCGTTGTGAGTGACCCTCCAGCTTCGGGCGACTCCACGACGACCGTGGCGGCCGACATGGCGGCAATGAGACGGTTGCGCGGTATGTATAGACGTCCGTTCTGGGGCGACTGCGAGCTTAGCTCCGATACTATGGCTCCGCCTGCGGCGATGATCTCGGCGGCGAGCCTCCCGTGTGCGGGCGGTGTCACCTGCGGCAGGGCGCTGGCTATGAATGCTACGGTCGTCAAGCCCGCTTCGAGGGCGGCGCGGTGTGCGGCGGCATCTATGCCGAAGGCCAAGCCGCTGACAATGACCACGTCGGGAACTAACCTCGCCAACCCTCCGATGAGGGTGCCGCACATGGCCTGCCCGTATGCCGACATGTTCCTTGTGCCGACGAAGGCTATGGCCTGACGCCGCAAAGCCTCGACATGGCCGCATGCGTACAGCACGGGCGGATGGTCGGGCGTGAGCCGCATGAGCGGCGGATAACTCTCGTCCGACACCCCTACGGGCGTGATTCCGTTGCGGCGGCAGTATGCCATCTCGCGCTCGGCCTCGCGCATTCCGGCACCCGCGGCTATGGCGCGTGCGGTGTGCTGGTTCAGTTCGGCGCGCTCCACAAGCTCCCCGGCCGAGGCTGAATATACGGCTTCGGCCGACCCGAAACACTCGACCAGATGTGCCGCACCCTTTGCCCCGAGCATCGGTACGAACGATATGGCTATGTCGTGTATTGTCATACTTTATATTTACCCGTATCATCTCTGCGACTTCGCCTGCACCCGCCGGTCTCCCTGTATCTCTCTTTCTGCCGCCGGCCGCGTCCCGTTTTGCGGCCTGTTGCACACATCTTCTTTACTGCCTATGTCCTTTGGCGGCTGCAGTCATGCTTCTCACATTCCGTGCTGCATGTGCTGTGGCCTGCGTTCCGGATGCCTTGTGACGTTATGTCGTTCAGACGTTTGCAGCCGTTTCGTATAGTCTTCCGCAAGTTGCGTCACAGCAGTATTTATATGGTGTCGTGACGTATGTGTCGGCCTCCATGTCTGCGGTTGCCGTATCCCCGCGGAGGCGGACGGGCCGTATGCGGGGGTTTGGTTGCGTGGTTGCAGGGGCATCTACGGTCGAGTAAAAGTAATATTTTTCCGAAAAAGAGTCAAAGATTTGCCGAAGTTTTGGCAGATATATATTTTTTTGTATATTTGCAGGCCGAACATCCCCAACACCATGTTCCGCACCCACCCGAGGGGCCCTATTGAGGGGAGAGCGAGGGGACTTGAAGCTGAGAGAGCGAGAGAGACTTGAGGCGGAGAGCGAGAGGCCTGAGGTTGAGAGAGTGAGAGATATTTGAGGTCGAGAGGGCGTGAGGAACAGGGAGGAGAGTTAGAGAAGAGCGGACGCGCGAGAGGCGATGCAGCCGCTTGCAGTGGAGAGAGTCAGGGAGACGGCAAGATAATACGAATGGTCTGATGGCCGAGTGGCTAGGCAAAGGTCTGCAAAACCTTATACAGCGGTTCGAGTCCGCTTCAGACCTCACAGAAACCGCGTTGCAGACATCTGCAACGCGGTTTTCGTTTTGTTTTGTCATACATTTGTCATACAACTGTACGGCAAGTAAAAAAGACTGGAGAATTTTCTCCAGTCTTTTTGTTTATAGCTCAAATTGTTTATAGCTCAAATTTTGTTTCGCCTACGTCAGATAGTTTTTCTATGTACTTAAAAGCCTGATTTGCTTTTTTTATTGCATTTTTTTTGTCCTCACCAACGGGAAATGGAATGCGGAAATATTTATTCCACGATTCTATTTTTAATTCTGGTTGGCTCGCTGTTTGAGATAAATAGTATATTTGTTTTCGGCATATTTCACTTCGCAAACAATACCATAATAAGATACCTTCTTCTGTCGTTTTAGGTCTAATAACTAAAAATCCAGATGTACAAATCATATTGTTGAATTCTTCTGGAACAAGAACAACGGTTCCTCTTGACGAATTATTTAATGCTAATAAAATATCGCCGGTTTGAACTTGATATTCACCACGAGTTGGCAGTTCTTCATATGTTCCTGTGATATACCTCGTTATTAGTCCATAAGGGGTTACATCTCCAATTTCGATATATTTTAATATTGTTTGGTTGTCAATGAGTATCTTTTTATCTTTTGAAGATAATTTTTCAACTAAAGAAAAATCTGTCCCTTTTTTTAATTCTAATAAGCCTTGAGTTTCTTTTTCTTTTAAGTTTATATAAATTCTTTTTAGTACAGGGCAATAAAAAAAGGCATCAAATCGTTCTATTTTTATATTATTAGGTTCAACGAGCCAGTATTGCATCGCCCCTTCGAGATTTTCTGAGGTATCTTTATTTTCTTTGATAGTGGCATTAATATTTCCTGTTCTCTGCCATTCTAAATATGCGATTAAAACTTCTATTAAATTATTTCGTGAAGGCGTGTCTCGTAATGAATTGTCGTGTCCAATATTATTACTAATAGACATAAATATTGTTCCTTGTATATCATTTTCGTTCCTTTTTTTTCTTAAATGTAGAATAGAAGTTTTTATATTAGCTTTAGCTTTTAAAAAAGTATTGAACGGTAAAGAGTGCACTCCTAAAATTATGAATTTGTCCAAAATCCATTTTCGTAAATCTTCATATGTTTTCCCATTTAAGATGGTATCATCCAATACTATTAACATTTCGCCCCCAGCTTTAAGCAATTTTTCATAGCGGGTTAAAAAAAGAACGCTGGATTTTACTGAGCTAAGGCCAGTTGTGAATGTAAATTGATCGATAATTCGTTTATCCTCATTTTTATTTCTCTGATAGTTCATACTAAATGGAGGATTACTTAGAATAATATCGAAAGAACTGTCTGTAATTGTTTTAGCCTGATCTTTGGTCTCTGCTTGTTCTTCATCAGACATATCTGCAGACGGGGTAGGGGTCTCATCCAATCCATCTCCATGAAAAATATGCGACCCGCCATCTCCGTGAAGGTACATATTTATTCTTGCAATTTTGGATGTCCTTTTGTTTGCCTCGATCCCAAACAAACATTCATTACATATATGTTTTATTTTCTCGTCTCTATCAAATTGATTATATCTTGCATCATTGCGAATTAATCCAGTCATATAAGCCATTGCCTCGATTAAGAATCCTGCAGTACCACAGCATCCATCTAGTATAGTTGGTATTTTTTCTAAATCAATGTTTCGCAGAGAGATTCTGGTCATAAAATCAACTACGCTACGAGGTGTGAAGAATTGGCCTAAATCTTTTCCTCTTATGGCGGCATTTAAAAAAACTTCAAACATTCGCCCATTTAGGTCTTCATCAATACTACTTAAATCTACAGATTCAAATTTTTCGATAAGGGATTTGCATGTTGCAGCTTTTAATTCCAGAGTTTCATTTTTTTCAAAGATCCGTCTTTTTTGCCCTAACTGGACTTTTGTTTCAAGTTCGTTACAAAGATCTCTAAATAATATATCTCGTACAGGGTGTTGAGATGTCTTGGATTGGGCTTTTAACCACGCTAGCGTTAAAGGCATTTCGTATTCTTCAACATCATCTCCATAATTTTGCCGTTTTTTATCTTCCCTAATTTTTATAAAAATAAACTTGCAGAACTCAAAGAAAGCATCATGAGGCGCAAGTTTCTCAGCCTTCCATACTAAATTATGACAAGTAGTAAAAAGTTTATTTAATTCTCTTGGTGGTAATGGTTTGAATTCTAATTTACGCTTGGAGGCGACCATAATCCGCTCATATTTTATTTGAGTGCGAAGCGCTACATATGGGGGCATTCCGCTTGCAAAATCGCTTAATTGCAGCGTGAGAATAGGTGTATTAGAATCATGAGGATATAATACAGTCATAATGCCATTTGAGATTAAGAGCCACTGTACTCTTTTATCATATGGCTTATCTTTATTGATTGAAAGCGCATAACTTGCAGCCTGGCCCCAAGCATCAAAAATATTTTTTGACGGATCTTTAGCCTCTACAATTACTCGTGTTATCCCATGCCTGTCAGTTAGGAGAAAATCAACTTCTTTTTTCATTTTTTTTACTCCGTCCGAAAGTAATAACGCTGGGATGCGCTCTTTGGGGATAATTGCTTCGTCTGGATAGCCTAAGTCCTTAAACAATTTATTAAGAAATCTAGTTTCAACCTGGGCCTCAGAATTTATATCTTTAGAATCTAATTGAAATAAAGTACTATACATTTTTTTGATATTTATATATTCTACAAATATATCACTTAATTCTTTTTACTTGAAGGAAATGTCCTCCATTATTTAGGATAATTTCAAAAGTGTATTCTTTGCCTTCTTTTTTTAATCGAGTCTTTGCATTATGAAATCCATTATACGATAAGGGTTTATTTAATGGATATATAAGCACCTTATTTTTAGGATGCCGTCTGAGGGTTTCCGAATAACTCTCTATCATTACTATCTCTGCTATTTGCATTGTATTATTATTGATAATACAAAGATATAATATTAATAATTAAAAACAAGTAATTTATGCAAAGATTACCGCTTGATGGTATGTCGCCGGATGACGGGGCGTTCGGGGCGGATGGGGTAGCCCAGGCGGGTCATGAGCTCTACGTA